>JAABUW010000668.1_pt1 | contig 64471 bp, 67 predicted proteins | sample 5560081 | NCBI WGS metagenome assembly JAABUW01 (sample SAMN10711882, study PRJNA513363) | rock metagenome | isolation source: Antarctica rocks | place: Antarctica: Victoria Land, Knobhead sud | reverse complement strand
TCATATGAGTGTAATGTAATGAGTATATAAATGCTAAGAAAGAAAAGTATCTAGAAGAGAAGAATCGACTATCTATATGACTCAGAAGAACATAAGCTAACTCTGAATAAAGTTGACTTTGAAACAAGTCTATGCTTTAGCGACGAGCGATCGACGATAGTTCTCAGAATAGTCATCAACATAGTCATCAACATAGTCATCAACGAAGATGCGTAGCTAGAATTGTAACAAAAGTAAAGACTTTGATCTTGTTCTTCTTTGAATGATTTAACAGTGTTTTAAACAAAGCTGCGTTTATGCTTTGAATCGAGAATGACTTTTCTTGAATGAGTTGTTTGAGCATCATAAAGATTTTAGTCTGAATGATTGAAGAAAGCGAAGATGATCGCGATCAACTTAAGTGCTTTGAATTGAGAAAGATTGAAAAAATCGAAATAGAAGTATTCAATTGATTTGAAAAAACAATGACGTCGTTTCACATATTCAGTAATATTTCGTTTTTATTCATTCAGAGTTTACTCAATATGACTTCATGATGATCAATATCAGCTATCAACATTGATACAGTCAATTTCTTATGACTTTCAATGATGAGATTGAATAGAATTTTATGAGTGATGGTTTTCTTAGATATCTTTTCATCATAATCTCTTATTAACTTCTCTTTTGCCAGTGATATAGATTGAATTTTCAGTTCTTGCATACTTTATTGACTAGATTAAAATGTATGATTGTATAAATGACTGAATCACTGTTTATTAAAGAACGAAGGTTGAAAGATTAATTCTGAAAGATGAGATGAGTGTTAATTAAAAATGACTTTTCAAAGTAATTTTCTTTCAATAGAATTTTATCTAGTTTGCACAAAGATATAATCTCTATTTTTTCAATGACTTTTGAAGAAATGACTAGTTTTTTGAATTGAAATTTGAATTGAAATTGAAGCAATCATATTCATTGTTCACTGCATTAATTCTAGTAGATTGATTGAAGCACTCTTTAAAGCTATGATCTGATTTATGACATATGAAATAGCTTTCGACTAGAATGTCTGCTTCTTTGACGCTAGTTAAAATCGCGTCACACGACTTTAGCTGATCAGATTTCAAGTGATCAACTGACTGAGTGATAACAGTCACTTTCTGAAAGATAGTTTTAGAAAAATCATCAACGCATTTGATCTTGTTCTTGATCTTTCAAATGACTCGCTGATCATTATTCAAATGAATCAGATAGAAATGAATTTCTTTTAGAAAATCATATTGAACTAGTTGATTTACTCAAATGAATCGAAGATGAAGATGTATTTTATCTTTCAGATCAGTGATCAGTTGCTTTTTGTGATAGTTTAGATAGAAAGATAAATGTTGAAACTGAGTATAGAATTCATTGAATTTCTTGAATTCTTGAATTAAGTTGTAGTATTTTCTATGAAAGTTGACTTTCTTATTCAAATCATTGAACAACTGAGCTAACTCTTCATTTCAAAAGATCATTGATGATTATAAAGATTGACATAGTCACGTTCATGTTTAGCTTGAATGATCTCAGCTGCATCATTGAATAATCTAGAATGTATATAGCTCAATTTGACTCATTCATTAAAAAAGAGATTGATGTTGATCTTTAGTTTATTCTGAATTTTTTCATATCAATTCTTTCAAATAGAGTTCTTTTCATCAGTAAACAGCGAAGAATCAGGTATTTTTTGAGATCTAGAACGCTCAGAGTAGATGAAATCAGAAGAAGTGATTTCTTTAGCTTGAAGTTTAGTGTTCAAGATCAGCATAAAGCGAGTCATATAAGTGTCATTTAACTAGTAAATTGTTATAAGTCTGCATAAAGCGAATCATATGAGTGTATTTTAACTAGAAGTTCAAAGCTAAAGAAGAAAGAAGATGAAATACATTGAGAGTCTTATACTTATGAAGGCGCGCTAGATCACTAGCGTGTCAACATCAGCTCTGTACTAGTTTATAATAGTCTGACACAATCTATGTTAGACTAACTCAAAGTAACGAGACACGCTTGCAACATAAATAAATACTAAGAAAGAAAAGTATCTACAGAAAAGAACTCAATTCTTTATATGTGTATTTCTCAGCTCTGTGCTAGATTCGAAAGAGTTGATATCTTACACATATGATGCAGAGTTTCAATGACATCACTACTAGCTTGAATGCTCACTAGACTCAATTAGAATGAAACTCAGATCAGAGCTAGAAAGAATAGATAAAGACTAGAATCATAACATTTAGTCTTCAACTCTTTGATTTCTTCTTCTTGTTATTTATTTAACTTGTAGAGTTGATTTGTTTCTTCATTAAGAACTAGACTTCAAGTCTTTCAGATTTTGTAAAACATGAGAAGTATTATCATTTCAGCGAATGATTCATCATCTTTATAAATGAATGATGCAGCACTTGATGATTTCAATGAATTAACACTAAAGATTTGAGAGAAATGATTTCAAAATTCTTCGAAATGCTCTTCAATAAATGAACAACTAGACATGATGAGATTTGTTTGAAAGAGAATTGAATGAATGATGATGCTTGACGATTGAAGAAGAAAGATGTATGAGATGAGATTCAATCTTCAACAAAAAAGATGAGATTTATTTGTTGATTGATTTGATTGATTCTCTAGCAAACAATGAAGATTCTTTATCATTGAATCTATCAATCGATTTGATTCTTGAGCAATTCACGAAGATTCTTTATTGTGATTTTCATAATCAAGTGAACTTTGCATACTTAATGAGCAATAAGTAGTCTAGCAATTCAAACAGTCTTGTCGTTGATTCTATTCAATTCTCTAGTGTTGTTCTATCTTTCAATTGTCATTGATCATGATTCATCAGATAAATGAATTTCTTTAGACTCGTTCTGTCTAGACGAGTATGTTGAATAAATAATGAGATCAGTATCATGTGATTAACGAATTCTTAATATAATGTCAGAATCATGTCTAAATGATACAATCAATGAAGATCAGAATTGATAGTGCTTGATCTTTAGAAATAGCTATAACTGAATATTAAGAATACAGAAGAAGATTGATACAAAAGCTTTTATTTATGTAATGTTCAAAGACTGCGCTAGACTTGAAAGAGATGTGTTTGTGACATGAAAAGAATGTGATGTAGGTGAACAAGATGTTGGTGAAAAAAAAGAGTTTTTTTTTTTTTTTTTTTCTTCATTAAGTGCATGCAGTCTATGACTATGACACTGTCTAGACGCTGTATGTATGCTAAGTTACATGTAACCTGATCAAAGTCGCTGCTTTATATCTTCTCATTGATTAATCACATCGATAGTTTGTGCATACAAGCGCTTTCACTCAAACTCTTGCAATCGTACTTTCGTTTTTCTTTATTTCTTTGCACTCTTTGCATTCTACTCTTTCGTTTCTAATAGTTATTTTCTCGTTGCAATTCAAGTATTTTTCAAATACTTTAATGTTGCAATTCTTTCGATTTTGATGATGAACAACGTCAATATGATGTCTGTGTTTTTGAGCTGAGTCTTTTTCTTAAGCTTTATTTGCTTTGATTTATAATGCTTGTAATTTAGTAGTAAATGCTTTGACGTTTAACTTGCATTGCATATTTCATAGCATTTGTTTGAATTATTCTCTGATAATTGATGCAAATAGCTCTTGAAATAGTCATGTCTCATTTTCAACTGAATAAAGATTGAAAACGTTAATCTATTGATTTTTTCTCAGCTCTTTTAGTAATTTATGACTTAGATTCACATTCGATATGTGCTTTCAATACTGGTTTCCCTTCTTAATGCTGCTTTTTCAGACATTTAATCATTGTAATTTCGTCTTTTTGCAAATTTGCTTTTTGACAAAGCTTATAATGATTGCTTTCGTGTTGTCGATAACTGATAATTCTTGAGCAATGCTTTTGATCAATTGATCTGCTTTTTCGTTTTCAATAATGTTCTTGCAACTCAATATTCACTGTATGCAAATTTGACACTGATTCTGACGTAAATTGATCAAGTTTTGTCGTATGTCATCAAATAATCTTGCATTGACGTTGCTTTTTGCATTTAGTCTTTGCAAAGTCATTTGACTGTTCATGTACATTCAAATTTCACTGTTTTTGAGTGCTTTTTCGCTGCATATTGCGATTGCATCGCTAATAGCTTGCAGTTTCGCTTTCGTTGTGATTATTTTGTCAGAAATGCTTGTTGCTTTGCTGACTCTGACGAGTTCATGCGTGAATATCACTGTTGTTTCAGTTTCTGTTTCAATCTCTGCTATCTTTTTTTGAACTTGCGATGCGTCGATATACATCACTATGTTTTTCGCCTTTTTGATAATTCTTTCTAATTTTCTGTAGTGTATATTGATCATTTCGTGAGTTTCGCTTTTTGCAAATTCGATTTGAATTTTTGCTAAATGCTTAATTTCTTGACTTCATGATTTCTTGAAGTGAGAAATTTCAATTTCTTTTATTGAATTCAATGTTTTTTGCACTTTGTTCAATATTCAATATATCTGCATAAGTCTGTCTTTGCACTTCTTGACTTTTCAAGATAAATTCGTCTTCATCTTGTTTCAGTTCAGATATTTCGATGCGTTCAGATTTAGGTTCAATTCAATAAAGTATTGAGATGAATATGAAATAAATGTTCTTTTTCTGATAAAGTGTTTTTTCAATAACTTAACTATTCAAATTGCATAGTTCTTGCACTTTTGATTTAATTGCATCTTCATCAACGAGATTTCAACTTCTATTTGCATAGCATTTATCAATGATGTTTGAAACACACTCAGAATTTTCCGTAATGCAGCGTTTTGCAGTTTGCGAAATTTGACTAAGTAGCTTTTTTGATTATTTCATCATATTTCAATGTCATAATCGCTAATAGACGTGATGCATGTCAAATATAACTGCTTTTCTGATTTAACATTTAGTTCTCACTCATTATTCATTAATTTAAACAACGAGTGTAGCATTCTTGTGACTGTTGCGATTTTCGTTTGCACATAAACTTTGAAGTTGAGCTTTTGATTCAGTCAGACTTCTAGTCATTGTACGCATGTTTTTGATTTTATGATCATGTTATTGAGTAGAATAATCATTTGATTGAGTGTCGTCTTGTAACTTTCAAAGTGTATCAATTCAGATTTCAAGTCATTGAATTGCACTGCGTTGTTCTCAGCTCATGTGAAAGCGATTTTTGCTGCGTTTTTCAGCATTTTCACATTCTTTTCTCAATGTATAGCGTCACGTCGTTAATATAGCTAAGTGACTGTAAATTTTCAAACTTTACGCGAATCTTTGAAAACAAGTATCGAATATAAATTAGAAATAAAATAAGCGAGATAAATGAGTCTTGTGATATTTCTGTGCTTATTTTCTTTGGTTTCTGACGTTCGTCGTCAAATGCTAAGTTAATAACTCGATTTTGTAAGAAATATTTTACTTAATTGATTAAATTAATCAATATTTTCAATTTAATCAATATTTTGACCAGCTGTTTCAATGCAACATGGTCAAAGACTTCTTTGACATCTAGAAGTAAACAGATAAGCGTGTTTTCTTGACTTTTCGTCATTTGCACATCATGTACTAAATTTAGTACTGCGTTTATAGCTGATCTTTGTTTTCTGTCTCTCATTTGATCAAAATTCAGCAACTTATCGTTAATTTCAGCTGTGTAAGACAGTTACACTGCTATTATTTTTTCTGCTACTTTACCTAAACAGTTTAGCAGCGTAATAATTCTGTATATCTTCGAAATTGAATAATTCAACTTGTCTGATTTTTTTAGAATAATTCTCATGCCTTCGCGTCATATCTTCGAATGATAGTTGTTTTCAATCAAATCTGAGTACACTAAATTGAAGATTTTCAATATAGTTTTGTACGCTCGCTGTATGATTGCAAATGACATATCATCTGATTCAAGTGCTTTTCTGAGTGCTGAGAAGTTAATAGCGTGCTTGATTTTCTCTTCGATAACTCTTGATCACTGTATACTTTCGTTTGATAGTAATTCTTCATTGATTTGAATTTTCAAAGATGATGAGTACATTGCTTTCAGAAATGTCTCGCACTTTTCATTGAACTCAATCTTCAATTCTTTTTGCAAGTTTTGTATCGAGAGTAGCTTTTTGATTAGACGTGATTTAGTGAACTTGTATGTCTGAAACACTTCTTTTTCTTCAACGTTGTTCAAAAAATTGATTCAGAATTGATTTTTGATCAGCTTTATTACATCATGATACGAATTTCGCATTTGCACTATCTCTGCTCATGTATCATCATTTCTGCATCTTTTTTATTATGATTCTAGCTACGCATTTATGTTGATAGCTATGTTAATGACTATGTTGATGACTATCGTCGATTGCTTGTCGCTAGACTATAAAGTTGTTTCAAGATTAACTCTATTCAGAGTTAGCTTATGTTCTTCTGAGTTATATAGATAGTCGACTCTTCTCTTCTAGATATTTTCCTTCCTTAGCATTTATATACTCGTTACATTACACTCATATGACTCGCTCTATGCTGACTTCTAACATTATATAAATGCTTCTTCGTTACAGACGAAGTGAAATAATCTGCATCGATTCTCAAGTGCTTCTGTTGACTCTTCAACTCACTATCAACATTTGATCTAGTCAACTTGCAATCGTCAGCAGCACTCATTTCTCTCTTCTCGTAAGCTGATTCAGCGAGAATAAACAAAAGATTCGAACTCATGCGCTGATCAGCGAGTATAAACAAACGATCGAAATCATTTGACTAGATCAAAGATCAGCGAATTAATCGTTCATTCAGATTCGCAAGAAATTCTTCGAATTTGTTGAATAATCAAACAAGATCAGTCTATGACTGCGTGAAGTCTCTATCTCAAAGAGCAATCAAAGAGATCAGTTTAGAACTGCGTGAAGTCTTTATCTTGATGAGCAAATCTCAACAGTGAGTCTGCTTCAATGACACTCATCGTCAATGCAATGACTCATCTACTCTCATTGTTCTATTCATCAGTGAATCGATTCGTCTACTCGTTCATGTGCAACTAGTGAGTCTGCTACAATGACATCTTTCGTCAATGCAATAACTTAGCTACTCACATCACTCTATCAATCAGTGAATTGATCTGTTGACTCGTTCGCATGCAAATAGTGAGTCTGCTACAAAAACGTCTTTCGTCAACATGATGATCTATCTACTCACATCGCTCTATCTATCAGTGAATCTGATCAAATGTTCATGTGCAACTAGTGAGTCTGCTTCAATGACATGATCAATGCAATGATTTACTCACTCTCATCGCTCTACTCATCAGTAAACCTGATCATATGTTCATGTGCAACTAGTGAGTTTGCTACAATGATATCATTCTATCTTGCATAGTGAGTCTGCTACAATAGGCATTTCGATTCTACACAAGACTAAGAAAATACATTCATGCAAACATGAATTATTGAAGAGAGAAAATAATGTTATGATTCTAGCTACGCATCTATGTTGATAGCTATGTTGATGACTATGTTGATGACTATCGTCGATTGCTTGTCGCTAGACTATAGAGTTGTTTTGAGATCAACTCTATTTAAAGTTAGCTTATGTTTTTCTGAGTCATATAGATAGTTGACTCTTCTCTTCTAGATATTTTTCTTTCTTAGCATTTATATACTCATTACATTACACTCATATGACTCGCTCTATGCTGATTTCTAACATTTTTCAGATTCGCTTTTTTGACAACAACGTCTTTTGCATTTCGATGAGTTCATTGTTTCACCAGAATTTTGATTTTGCGCATATTCGCTGTTTAAATACAAATAATTTCACTGTATTCTTAATGCATTCAGTCAGATAAATGACTTTTGCTTTTAAACTCGTAATTCTTTGCATCTTGACAATCATTTTGTCTTTCATCTTTTGCAAATGCTCATCAAAGTCTTTTCAGTCAACTTTTTGCAGATTGTATGACGCGTTCAACGAATTTTCGACCAACTTCACTTTTTTCATAACTATTGTAAATAGAATTACTTCATGATCAAATTCTGTGTCTGCGTTCTCATTTATATGTCAATTCTTGATGTGATTACGCATATTCTTTGATGCAAATGCTAAATCAAGTATCGATCTTAACTGATCTGAATAGCTGTGATATATGTTTATATTAAAAGTGTTAATCAGATTGCATTTATGTAAATTTACTCACTTTATTAATGCTTTCGTTCTAATAGAATTTGAAATTTTTGCGTTTCATCAGCTATGATGTGCATTAAAGTCTTCAATGATAATAACTTTTTACTCAGAATTTAGCATAACTTTTGCTAATTCTCGCTCAATTGTGTATAATTGCTCATCATCTGCGTTTTATGACTTTTCGTTGTAAATATTGAACAATAAAATTCTCTTCTGAATTTTATTGTTCATTATTGATATCACTTGCATATCTTCACTATTGACTATGTGTTACGAGTGTGTCGAGATTGAATAGAGTTTTCTAGTCAATAAACTCTAGAAGTTTTGACTCATGTTAAATCTCAGTCTTGATACTCTATTCTAGCGCTTTCGATACTCAAGCAAATCTGCTTCGCTCTCTTTGTTTTGCTTTACTATAGATACAGCTTGAAACTTTCTTTGATTTCTTCTGTATTCTTAATATTCTAGTTAGAGCTATCTCTATTGATCAAACATTTTATTCAGCTACGCACTATCTCGCTGCAGTGTGATTAGATTCTAGACACAGTCTCAACATTATGTCTGATCTTGATGTGCATGTAAATTTCTTTGCGTTTTTCGCAACAAATATCAATACTCTGACACAAGTATTCTGAACATTTGATTTGATGCAGATAAATGATGAATGCGAAATTGTTATATTCTCGTCTTTTATTCATGATTCTTGTAGTATAACAATATTTGTCTTGTTTTTCGCAAATTTCATGCATGCATGCATAATTTGCATTGATCTTGCGCAATTGTGTTGTAGAATTTGAATATTCAACGTGTTTGCAAAGCTTTCATCATTTGCGTTGTTTTGTGACATTTTAAATGCAATACTCATTACAATTTCGTGACTAGATAATTTTTTTGTAAGTTAATAAACTGAGCTGTTTGATATGTTTTGCACATTGCGCTATTTGCAAAGTGCGCATTTTGACAGTTGCAGCATCTAGAAATCATGTGATTGCATGATTGCTTGTCTTTGCATGTAGATAATTGACATTTATGATTTCAGATCTAATGATTTCGCTTGCAGTACAAGCATCTTGATAATCTGTTACATTTGTTCTGTAAATGCTTAAATGTTTGACATTTTTGACATTGATCATTTGATCAATAGTCTGTTATGAGTCTGCATAGAGCGAATCATATGAGTGTATTCTAACTAGAAGTTCAAAGCTGAAGAAGAAAGAAGATGCAACACGTCATGAGTTTTACTCACGAAGACACGCTAGGTCGCTAGCGTGTCAACATCAGCTCTATACTAGTCTATGATAGTCTGACATGATCTATGTTAGACTAACTTGAAGTGCATGATCACAACATTACTCTTTCTCTTCATCTAGCAATGTTCTCATTGCTGCAGTTCAGTTGATCTTTCTTGAGTCAATTTCTATCTTGACTTGTTTGAATAACGTTCATGAAAGTCATTGATAACTTTCAAGCAATCTTTGAATTCACTTTCATCGACGTTGTATTAATGTAGATCGACGTTGTATTCTTTTCAATTAACATGATATTGTAGTCATTTGCTTCGTTCGTAGTGTCTGAAGTTCAATATGTTCTTCACTTTTCATTCATTTTTGTCTTCAACCACTATAGAATTAAACGACTCATTTCATTGTTCTTCTAAAGCGTTTTTTGAATCTAGTTGCAGCAGATTTGACGCAAACTTCGAATGAATCTTCATAGTCAACGACAGTTTCAGTTGATATGCATGTTCGATCTCGATCAGAATCTTGAAGAGTTTTAGCATCTTATCGTTTAGCTTCTTTGATGATCGTAAGATTATTATGTTTCTAGAATTCAGAAACATCATGTCATTTATCTTGTAAATCATTTTCTTTCAATGCTTGTCAATCTGTTTCTTCATTATGACTTTGACTCTTGCTAAGACTTGCTTGATCAATGCTAGTGATCATTTCATGTGTTCGAATATATTCTCTGCTTTGCTTGCTTCGATTCTAGCTTAAGTGATCTCATATTCGATTGAGTTCAAATCGAAGCTCATATGAGAGTGAAAGTTCTTATTCAGAAAGAACGTTGACTGTTCAATTGACGATGAAATAGCATTGTTATCAGCGAATTCGATCATAGATAATCAGATGAATCAATCATCTTGCATATATGAGCAATAACTTTGTAGATATCGTTTCACATTCTGATTCACTCTTTCTGTTTGATCATCAATCTGCAAATGATAGTCTGTAAATAGTTTCACCTTGATGTCAAGTCTCAGACATAAAGACTTTCAGACAATTGATATGAATTGTGAATCATGATCGAACACTATTAATCTTGATAGTTCATGAGTTCTGAAGATTCATATCAATAGTAGCTTAACTGTTTGTTCTGCGAAGATTTCTTCGTCATCTGACCAACACAATATATAATGTCGTTTCTTAGACAATCAATCTATGACTGTCAGAATCGCGTTGTTTTCATCACTTTCTGATAAATCAATAATGAAGTTTAATGATATGTTCTGTCATTACTGTTCAAGTATGAGCAATGACTTCAGCAGTTCATTGATTCAATCTCTTGATGCTTTTGATCTACGACAAACGTAACAGTTTTGAATGTAGCGCTTGATCATCATTCTCATCTTCAATCAGCAATATGATCATCTCAGCAAGTTCAATGTTTGATTCATGTCAGAATGATCACTGATCAAAAGATCATGTGCTTTTCTTATCAATTGAGTGATCATTGACTGAAAAACTCATAGTCTATCATCTTTTCAGAGTACTTCATCAAGTACTTTGCAATTGTCTAAATCAATATCTTAACAAGTTCTTCTGTTTTGTTTCATGATTATTTGAATATTGAAGCACAGTTGATTCATTTGATTTTCAACTATAATTTGATTTTGAATAGAAATCATCTCTTCGATTGAATTTTCGTTAACGTTCGATTCTTGTTTCAAATCTGAATCAGATCTGAGTAAAATCTGAGTCAGATCTTGATCAGCTTTCTGATCATCTTCTTGATCAGCTTCTATTGACTGCAGCTCAAATTTGTCTTTCGACAATAGCATCTGATGCTGATATAGCTTTCGATCATCGTTTGCTTCAACTGACTTGACGTCTGACATTCTGATCAGCACATCGACTTTCAGATTCTGTTTTCTCGACTGATATATGATCTTGAAGTTATATTCAGATAACTTCTCAGCTCATTTAGCTTGTCATCGAGTCAGTTCTTTGATGATCATGAAGTACTTCAAATTCAGATGATTAATGAAGATCTTGATCAAAATATTTGTACATTTCAATTTAAAGCATCAATGTTTCAAACAGCAAATAATGATCAGCAGTTCTTTGTCATAGATCTCGTAGTTGCATTCTGCAAGAATCATGTTCTTGCTATAGAAAATCATTGAATGTAGAATGTCTTCATCATCATATTGAGACAATACTTCGTCGTTCACATAGTTCAAGAAGTTCGTTTTCAGAATAACTTCTCTGATTGAGTTGAAATGCTTCAGAACGAGAACTGTTGTCATCTATTGCTTTAATTCTTCAAAGATCATCTGACAGATCTCTGTTCATTCAAAAAGATGATCTTTTCGAGTCAGTTTTATCATGAGTCAAATGATTTTTGAGAAGTTCTTTATAAATCATCGATAGAAATTGCAGAAGTCAATGAAGATCTGCATATGAGTCAATGATCACGACACTTTTCAGCTTCAAATCACATCTACTTTTCAAGAGTTCATTTGTAGATCATTGATGAATATCAGTAGTTTAAGAAACGAGATTTTCTGAATCTTAAATTCGCACTTATCAATGTCTATCTGCAAGTCAACTTCGCGAAGCTTGTTTAGCACTTCTTTCACATGAGTTTTATGTTTCTTCAAGATCTTACTGTAGATAAGAATATCATTCAAATATGTCTGACAGAATTTATGCAGACATTCAAACAATACATCATTGATATAGTGCTGAGAAAACGCAGATTCATTGATCAATTTGAAGAGCATTACTCTATACTTGTAGACGTTGAAGAAAGTAACAAAAGTAGTTAAATTCTCACTTTCTGAACTCATTTGCAGTTTATTGAACGCAGCGATAATGTTGAGTTGAGTCAGATACTTACTGCCTTGAATTTGAACTAGTACTTCGTCTATCAAGAGTATTGAATAATGATTTCTTTTGATCAGAGCATTCAGTTTTTAATAGTCTATGCAAAAGCGAAGACTATCATCTTTCTTTTTGACAAATAGTATTGACGAAGCAAAGAAAGCTTTGCTGAGTATAATAAACTTCTTCTTCAAGTTCTCTTCTAGATACTTCTTGATCTTTTGCAACTTGTGACTCAACATGAAATACAATCGACTTCTAGAAGATTGACTCTCATCTTCTAATTCAATCTTATGATTGTATGATCGATGCAAGAGCAACTGCGTTGTCTTTTCTTTATCAAAAACATTCAGAAAGTCATGATAAATTATTGAAAACTTCTTCTTCAGTTCATTTAATGACATCACAGAGATCATTTCATTCAGTTTCGCGAAATCTTCGACTGAGCTAAGCGCTTTGTTGATTTTACTAATGATCAAGAAGAAGATCTTGATCTTCTTATTCTTGACTAGAGTTCAATACACAGCGACTTCGATCATGACAATATTAATGAGTTTCTTTTTCTCAGTTGACTGAAAGAGACGAAGTTGATCGAGATCAACTTGAGTGCTTTGCTTTGCTATGAAAGCAGATTCAATGAATCTATTCACTGATTTTTGATTCGAGAATCTCTTCAAGATGATCGTTGATGTAACAATCAAGTTCAAGTTCTTTCATTTCATTTTGCAAGTCTCATTTGACTCAGATCTGTAAAATGCTGATTGATTGCTTGCTTTTGAAACAACAGATTTTGATATTTGAATCTTCAACAATGATATTAATCAATTGTTTGCAGAATTTATCAAAATTTGATTTCTTTTTAATCAAAGATTTTCAATGATTATCTTGTGCTGATCTAGATGAGTTATCAATAGAAACATCATTTCATTCTTGTGTTCTTGAATCATGATCGATGTATACAGAGCATGTGTAATCGACTTTCAATCAGAAATTTCATCATACGATTGAATCAACTTTGATTTTAACAGCGATATTGACTGAATATCAAAGCGTTCACATAGTTCTGACATCAAAGATTCATCAATGAAAGTCATGTCAATGACTTCAATATCTATCAAAATGAGAAATTTGAATATCTTTTTTAAACTACTCAAGATGACATCAACAGTGAACGACTTGAAATCAAATGAATCATCAGACATGCTGATGAAACAGAATATGAGTATATTGCTCTCAGTCACTACTTTGACGAAAGCAGATCGTTTTTCAAATTCGCAGCAATCTCATGCACTTAAGTTATTTCAAAACAGTCATATGCTCTATGTTTTGACTTCTTGCATTTGAAGCAAAGTTCTTTCTTAAACAACTCTTTCTGAATAGAATCGAGATTTAATCTTCTGAGTTTCTTTCACGCAGAGACTGATGACGTAGATCAAGCAGACGAAGTGCTAGCAACAGAGTGAGCAGCTGAGATCGCTGAGACTTTGATGATTGATCAAGCATTCAATTCAGTCAATCTAACATCGACTTGCATGCAAATGTTAACAAACTCGTTCAAATTCGTGATTCATTCATTGAGCATTGCTCATTAAAGATCTGAGTTGATCTTATGCTGAAGATTATTTAGTAAAGTCTCGTTATTGTACTCTAGTTTTGCGCTGAATCTTTGAAATTTCATTCAAAATTGATGAAAGAAAATCTTATTTTGATACAGCTTTGAGTACTGTTGTTGAGTTGTGTGATGATGATTGAGATCATCATACATTTTATCAATGATTGATAGTACTTCTTCAACTTTTAAAAACGAGTTCAAGAAGATATCTTGCATGCAAGAAGTTATGTGCTTGATCGCAACTTCATTGACTCGACTTTCAATGTAAACAATCTTCAACTCTTTGATAGAAAAGTGATTCTTGTTTGTCTTCAGCTTATTTTGCATTCGCGATAGTCAATTGTTTACATTCTGCAATGAATCTTCAAACAGTGAAGAGTTCAATAATTTGATCGATTTCAAGAAATGATCTTCAGAAATCAAAGTGCTTTGTCGACTTGATGCAGTTTTTAAATGATGTATAATCATGTTCTTGTTTCTCATCTCTTTCTGCAAATGCATCTGCGCAGCTTTCAACATGATGTTTATCTCGTTGACATCTTCTAACATCTGAATCATGTCATTGTGAGTCTTGATTTTGATGTCATGCTGTTGACATATGTACTTGATAAAGACAACGATGTTGTCTGCTTCATGAGTGCTTATTCAAGCATTCAGTTCAGTGCTGATGCTGATCTTGATCATTTCATGATCAAAAAGCAACGTGTTTATGTTCTTTTCTTCTGTATCTGATGACACATTTGTGTCTTCTTCTTCTGATGCTGTTTGATTCTGTGATAGAAGTGATTTTCTTCTAACATTTTGAAAGTCATAGCGAGCAATGCTCACTGATTCTGATTCTGTGCTTCTAATCATGATATGAATAGAAAATTGCTGATCAAAGTTTCGATGTTGCTCTATTGAACTTTCTGAGTTCAAGTACTGCTGAAATTTCTGATTTCTGATGATGAACTTAATAAAGAGTTAGTTAAGAGCAACACGTTCATGTTTTTTGATTCTGATTTTACCGAAATTTCTGGTTTCTATCAAGCTTTCTGAGCTTGAGTTCTGATTTTGCTGTCAAAATTTCTGGTTTCAACTTCTGATTTGAGTTGTGTAACTTATTTTTATATTATTTACACATCAATAGCAAGATTAATGAGCTTTGAACTAATGTTATGAGTCTGCATAAAGCGAATCATATGAGTGTATTCTAACTAGAAGTTCAAAGCTGAAGAAGAAAGAAGATGCAACATGTTATGAGTTTTACTCATGAAGACATGCTAGATCGTTAACATGTCAACATCAGCTTTATACTAGTCTATGATAGTCTGACATGATCTATGTTAAACTAACTTGAAGTGCACGATTGCAACATAGTCTTGATATTCGACTGTTTGATATGTTGATTTCGCAGTTAAGAGTCATTTTTTCAGATGTTTTTGCACTTCTGCTTCGATTCTAAATGCTAAGATCATCAATGCATGTTTGTTTCATGATTGATTTTCGCTCTTTGATAATCATATAGAATTGATTATTAGTTTCAATTCAAGATTGTACAACTTTAACTCAGTTTTTAGATTTTTCATTTCAGTTTTCATGTTGAAGATTTCAATTTTCAGACTGTGTATGACTATTTTGTGTTATTTCTCATCTTTCTTAATGCTTTTAACATCAAAAACATGCTCTCATATTGCTCTTTGCGCTAGTAAGACGTCTGCAATGTATTTTTTCAAGATCATCAGAGCAATGTTGTTTCTCTTTTGCGTTTTAACTATCATTGCAACTATTAGATTGATTTTCGCCTTTTTCAATGTATTATTCACTAAATCTCGCATTTTCATCATCTTTAAAGTTCAGTTCTCATTTTTGAGATTGACAATGAGTCTTCTTTCATGATACAATATTTCTTGTGATTTTGATGAGAATTTCTTGATGATCAGATTTCATTCATCTGCATTTGCATTTACATTTGCATTTGCATCTGTGTCTTGAGCTGCTTTTTACACATATGTAAGCTTTTGCGTTGATTTTTGCGAATTTTGCATGACTTGCGACGTTTGCAAACTCTGCATCTTCTGCAAGATTTGTGAATTCTTTGTCATTTGCTTTGCATTGAATCTCTTTTTGATGTTTTCAGCATTTTGTTGAATCAATTGTAGAATGATTTTCAGTTTGTTGTTTGTTTAACTTTGAAGTCGATCAATTTGCTTCTGAATTGAGTTTTCTATGCTTTTGTTGCATGCTCTTCAAATGTAGATTAAGCTATGACTTATAATCTCTTTCTGTTCTGATATTGCTTGTCTTAGTTGATTGACTGCAAATTCAATTCTTTCGCGCAGTCTCTTTATCTGCATCTCTTTAGAGATGACATTGTAGCACTTGCTAGTACTAACTTCAATGTTAGCTTCTTTTTGCGAACTTTTCATCACTTTTCGCTTTTTCATTTCTTTGAATTTCACAATCGCTCATGTTTGCTCTTTTTGCTGCGAATTTGCATTTCACAGATTGATTGTATTCTTGTCGTTGTGCGCATTTGCATGTGAATTTAGCATCAATGCATCGAGTGAACTAAACATGTATTGCGTTTTTCTATTTGCTGATGTGAACGATTTTTGTTGACTGCAAAATAAATCAACAATGTTGTTTTGCAGTTGTTTGCTTGTTGATGAACTCATGCTAAGTTCATTTCATAGATTTATTTCAATCTTTAACGTTGACTTTTTGATTTTTATTATCGATGTTTTGAATTCTGACACTGAGTTATTGCTTCTGCTGAGTTTCGCGTTACTATTCGCGAAACGAGGCGAGAAAGAGCGCATAAAGCGACTCTTTATATTTCTTTTCATAGAGAGTTTTTCCGAGTTTCAAGCTTCGAGCTTCTAGAAAATTCACTTGACATCACTTAAATATTTCTTTAACCTCTTATTCAGAGCGTTTCACGTAGACAGTAACTTTAGTGTAGAGATTCTTCAATTTCTATCTTGAAACCTGCAATAGATCGTCTTCTATTATCGACTTATGCCAGACGAAAATGATATAAATCTAGTCTGCAAGGGTCTAGATTACTCTTTTTGATAGAAAATGCTTGACGCAATTGCTTTATATCTCGTGTATCGAAGTAGTCACGTTATCTCGCTCAGAATAGTAACGACTGATCTCGACTTATTGCCTTGCGCATCAAGAAAAGGTAAAACAGATAGTGATTTGATAAGAAACGCTGTACTTCTTTGGAACAACGTTGTTCCCTGTGCGACCTTCGGGCGCAAAAGAGTTCGATTTCGATTTTTGCGTCAGTACGCAGTCTTCTGTGCTGTTCTGAAGTCGATTGATGACTTGTTCTTTTCGTGTGAGTTTGCTCTTCGATTTATCAATCAAATTACTGTCTAAATTGATGATTCTTTCTTCTGCGTTGATGAACTCTCGTTTCGCCGCCGATTTTGGCCTGCGTGAGCGCGGAAAATTTCGATTTTCGATTTTTGACTTGCGACTCAGTCACCTGTGAAGCTATTGAGTCGAATGGGGGCTTGTTTTGATCGTACGATTGTGCTCTATAACTTGCCGATCGATTTGGTATATCATATAGTATTTACGCGAAAGAAAAGGGTGTTGGGGAAGGAAAAAGGGGTTGGGCCATATCTGGGCCATATCTGGGCCAAACCTGGGCCAAACCTGACTAGCTCGCCGGTTAGCCCTGTTCAGCCTTGTTCAGCCTTATCAGCCTTGGTACGCTCGTAACAAAATCTATGTATTAAGCTCAGGCGTTAGCTTAGTTTTTAGCTCCGGACATTTTGCATGGTCGGCCGACCTCTAGTATGGGTCAGCCGACCTACCTCCTCCTGCTGATAGGGGATTCTGGTTTTGACGGAGAAAACTTCCGGCCCCCACCTAATTTGGTGTAATCAGCGGAATATCATGGTTGAAATATCCGTGCCCGTGCAGGGCTTACTTGCGTCACACTATTCAATCTTTATGCACAGGGCAGCATTTGCACAACTGCCAAGAACAAATCTGCTCATACCACTCCTCAACATGCCTCAGCTTTTCCCTACTCGTATAGGCATACTCCGTACAACGTCTCTCAACGTCTGGATATAAGCCCACACCGCCGCCCGGAGATGTAGCAAGCGTTTGGTCCTATATTCGCTGGTTGTGCTCCCGGCAATAACCAGCGCAGCAGATCTAACACAAAAATAACTCAATACTACCCACAGCCACTTCGCCGTCGAAACCACCCATCGATCTACCAAACAAACAAACAAACAACCCCTTCATCAACCTGCAGACCCAACGCCTCCGCTCCATTTACCGACTATCGGCCGAACCCTCAAGTCGCCTACCGAACCCCAATCCACACCCAACGCCCCACCATTCCCATCCACACAATCCCCGACTCCCACAAATGTCTTCCCCCAACCTCAAAACCTACCACTGCCTCTGCACCACCCTCCTCCTCGCCACCCCCCACGCCCTCGCCAGCCTCCCCCGCCGCGCACCCCCTTCCCTCGACCGCGCCTTCATCCTCCCCCTTCCCCCTTTCCCCTCCACCCAGGACCCCTCCCCCTCAACCCCGCCAACCCCAAATGGCGAATCCCCCGAAACCGAACCCACACCACCACCACCATCCCTCATTCTCCCCTCCTTCCGACCCCAGAGGAAAGTCGTTGTCGTGCAGCGAGCGGACGGGTGGGAGAGGAGGAGGGTGTGGAGGTGTGGGCGGTGTGGGGTGGGTGTTGGGTATGAGACTGAGGGGGGGCAGGGGGTGAAGGAGAGGGTGATTTATTTGCTGGAGGGGGGGTTGGTGGAGACGGGGGAGATGGTGGCGGGTGAGTGCGGTTATGGGAATGGAATATGAGAGAGTCGGTACGAAGTTTGGACAGAAGATGGGCATTGGGTTCGGTTATGGCATCAGTCTCAGCTGCGACGTTGGGCTCAGCTCGGGTCGGTTCGGACATCGGCGCCAATGATGATCTGGGCTTCAACTACGCCGTTCAATTCGAGGCAGGTTGGGGGGACTATATCACGTTAAGAAACGGACGTGCGGTGGGGTACATGTTCTTATCTAAAACATAGACTACCAGCATGCTGACCGACAATGCCAGGCTTTACCCCCTTCCTCCTGCCATTGCCACCCTAAAGTATCAATCCACACGCCAATATGCATAACGCCAGTGTGCGCAAGGAAAGGAGGAGACAGTCTTCGGAAAAAGAGGGTAAAAGAAAGGGAGGGAAAGCTCTTAATTCGCCAGAATCGTCCTTACAAGATCTGCAAAACCGAAGCATCAGCCAAAAAACCCTGGATAGTAGATGGATCTCGAGGTGCTTTGTTACCCGTATAGTTGATCTCCCCACTACTCGTATCCACCGCCTTTAACAACTCGTCCACCTCCTCGTCACTCATCTTCTCTCCCAAGTTCGTCAGGACTGCCATTTGCACACCGATTAGCCCTCTACCCCTCCCATAACAAAATCTTCTATCCATCTAGCCCACTTTTCCGGCCCTCTCAATCCAAACCCTTCAACTGCGGACCGCTGAATCCAAGGGGAGGGGCAAAAACTCACTATATCTTAACTGCCCCACCCCAATAAACCCCGTCATATCCTTATCAAACACCTGAAACCCCCGACAATACTCCTCCGGCTCCCCCGGCTCCCTGAACCCCCCCGGCCGATTCAGCACTTTTTGGAAACTGTCAAAGTCGACTATCCCTCCCCAAAAAACAGTAACAACCAATTAGCCCTCTCTCTCTCTCTCTACCGCAGCCCAAATAACCCCCCTTATCTATCTCTCGCCCAAGCTGGCCATCTCAGCCAGCATGTGCGAGCAGGGAAAGGGAAAATAGGAGAAACAAAAGAACTCACAATCCCCACCGACCGACTTCTCCAGCTCGCCAATCTCCGCCAGCGTCGGGTTCTGGCCGCACGCGCGCAGCAGGTCGCCCAGGGACGCGAGCGCGACGCGCCCGGTGCCGCGTTTGTCGAAGAGGGAGAAGGCTTCTTTGTAGTTGGTTGAGGCCTGTTTTGGTTGTGTGAGTTTGGGGAAGTTTTTTGGGGCGCGATGGGGGTTGTTTTGGTTTTTGGGTTTGGAGGATTGGTGGGGGAGGGGGCATACCATTTTTGGTGGATTGAGGGGTTTGGAGATGTGGAGGGTGGTGAGTGGGTGTGGTGGAGGGGGATGGTTGATGTTTGGGGATGCGGAGGGTTGTGTGATGTTTTGGTGGTGGAGAGATCTTTGGAGGGCGTGTTTTGGGGCTGGTTGCCCTGTGAGATGACGGGAGCGATTGTGGTTTACGTAAGCGAGCTATGTATTGCCCACTATCACTTTATCAAAGTTCACTGTCTTGAGTTTTAGAGCAGGGCGTTGGGTTTGTTGATGAAAATTGGATTACTGGGGATTGGGATAACATAATTGGATTGTTTCGGCTTGGCTCTACGGAAGAATGCGCTGCTCTTCAGACTCGGGATCAGAGTTCATTATTGCGTTCTTGTTCTCATTAACTTCAGAGACAAATCTCGAGATGCTGGCGAATCGCTTTCTAACATTACGTCTTCATCAAAGCGCTTTCATATCCCAGTATAAATACGGCCGCGAAGCCATTCAAACCATTCTCCGATACCACTTGCTCTCTTGACCCAGACCATGTCACCGTTCCCTGCACCTTTCAAAGCGCCCATTGCCTCTCGATGATTTCCACCATCTACCATGCACGCACTATAGCCTCCACCCGCTTTCAAGAGATCCTACAGCCCCATGTCATCATCCTCATCGTCATCCCCCACACCACCAATACCATCCTCCCTCTCCTCGGCCTCCCTCTCTCTCCTCGAAAGCTCCTTCGACGCCCCAATCTTCCTCAGCCCATCCACCACCCCCACAATAAACGCCCTCCCCTCCGCTACCTCCATTCCCCCAACTCCATTCATCTTAACCTCCCGCCCTCCATCCAACACCGCCACCTTAGCCCTCATTTTCGCCATCCTCGTCTCCCGCAGATCCCGCATCAGTCTTCGCACACTGTCTGGCTCCGGGATGTCGTCGGGCGCGGCGTCGAGGAGCATTTCCCCGAGCTCGAGCCAGTGGTAGGGTAGGGCGTCTGGAGGGGCGTCGGCTGTTGCGCTGGGGAGGAATGGGGGGCTGGTGGTGTTTGGGGGGTGAAGTGATGGAGGGGAGAAGGAAGGGGTGGAGTTTTCCAACTTGAGGATTTCCTCGAGGGAGGATGGGGCTAGCCATGGGGGCGGGAGGATGTTGGCGCGGCGTTGGCGTTTTAGGAGGAGTGCAAACCAGAGAGGGAGGGGGGTGCGGTAGGGTGGTTGAAGTGGGGGGATACGACCCTAGGGGGAGACAACGTGTTAGCGACAAGAAGGGAACAAAGTAGTGGTTGTAATGATCTCCAATGGCTCTCTAATGTGGATAACGTACGAGTAGAATCTCAGACTAGTTGGGCGCAACTCACTCCGAGCAGCTCGAGCCCTTCGAGTCTTTGTCGAGGGATGACGGTAACCATCTCCATCTCACAAAGGAAGGCGATTTCAGGAGGCGTCAAGCCTGGGGGCAATGGTAAGGCCATACAGACTGTTAACGCGCTGTTGTAGAAGTGGGAATTGATGTGAAGGTCCTCTCCGGATGAGGCGCCTTTCGGGCTACCGTGCACCGTGCACGGGTGCGGAGTCTGAAGATCTTTTTCTGCATTTCAGTACCCCTAATAAATAACATCAATCATTTCAAGGTATTCAATTGCACAGGGGTCTTTAAGTTTATGCCCCTCGCTAAGAGTATAGTTGTGTAACTAATGTTGGTGCTAGTCGAGCTTTCAAGCTGAAGGCTTTCCTTGTATCCAACCTTTGAAAACTTCATGATTATTTTCCTTTCTTCGTCCACCGTGTTGTGATATTGAATCTATCACCTATATGGCCTCCGCTCCCCTCAAGAACGGAGGATTCCTCACCATCTTTGGAGTATTAGCCATACTGCATTTCTGGGACTACAAAATCCAGACACTTGTTCCTGAGCCATATCTGGTTTGATACCACGCCGTGGGACTTTGTTGCCATCCAGATTTGGCTAATGTACTTAGGACGAATACTTCCACGTCCGGCAAGCTAAGCTATGGATCGAAGAAGGCCGGTGGGACGTCTGGGACCCGAAAATCACCACTCCACCCGGGCTGTGAGTGATCCAATTTGTCTTCTGATTGTGGAATGTACGTCCGGTGGATTGACGAGTCATCATAGGTATCTGGTCTCATTCGTCCTGCTCTCAGCATGCAGAAGCCTAGGAATTTGGTCAGGTCCTGTAACGGCAGCAGCTTTGCGCCAAACCAATTTCTACGCTTCAATAATGTTCATCCTTCTTGCCCGTGAGATCCTACGTCTTTTTGAGGAAGAGAAGAGCGTAGAAGGTATGGCTCGCACTGGAAAACAGGACAAGAACAAAGCCTTACTGCAAAAAGTAAGCCACGTAACAGCGAATGTGTTCCTTTTCCCTCCCTTCTTCTTCTTCTGTGGACTGTACTACACCGACGTGATATCGGCCTTGTCTGTTCTCTTCGCGTATCACTTTTACATTAGGAAGCAGAGAATATTTCTCATCATTGCGGGCCTCTCATCGCTTTTTTTCAGGCAGACCAACATATTTTGGGTGTCCGTCTTTCTTGGTGGCCTAGAAGTGAGTCGGACCCTGCGAAAAGGCCGGTCTGGTGTAGATTTTCCATCTCAGCCTACCTTTATGGATATAGTGTATGGAAGCTGGCAGAAATCTTGTGTCTATGACCCCTTGGTCAGCCAAGCGTCTCTCGAAGGTCCCGGATCTAATTCCGTTGCTGTAGACTGGATTACTGATAAGCCGCAGACTATGTCAAGACAACCATCTCTATCATTGTAGCTGGAACAGCCAATATCACCGTTATCTTAACCTGCATCATGCCGTATCTCTCCTTCCTAGCTGCGTTTGGATTATTCGTTGTTTGGAACGGTGGTATCGTACTAGGTAAGCTATATTTTCCCTCTCCATGTCAGTATCGCCACTCACACTCCTTAGGCGACAAGGAAAACCACATTGCCTCTATCCACACACCCCAAATGCTATATATCTGGCCATATTTCATGTTCTTCTCATTCCCATTGCTCTACCCTTATATATTGAACAGCTTCGCTCCTCAATCCTCTCTACCGGTGCGCTTCAGCTCCGGGCCAACAAGGCATCAACTACCCCGAGCTATAGTGGCTATCCCGATCATGGCAATGATGTTACTTGTCGTCCACTTCAACACCATTGTCCACCCCTTTACCCTTGCCGATAATCGCCATTATATGTTCTACGTCTTCCGCATCCTCCTACGGCATCCAATCATTAAGTACCTGGCAGTCCCCGTATATTTCGTATGCGCCTGGGCTGCTATCACTGCTCTTGGTGGGCTACCAAATAAGCCACCAATCTCAGGATCACAACTCGAAGGGAAGAAAGACAGCAGTCACAAGTCACCTACCATCACGCCTCCTGCTCAAGACGAACCTCAGAAAGGCAACAGAGTCAGCTTCGTCCTGGTCTGGCTCCTCGCGACTTCTCTCCCTCTCATCACAGCTCCTCTGGTAGAACCTCGTTATTTCATCATCCCATGGCTCCTATGGCGATTACATATCCCAAATCCTCCGCCACACTCCTCCAGTGCCTCATCCGCTGGCACCAAGGCCAGAACAAACTCCTCAGAGCCTCTGGAACAGATCAAAGCAGCGCTCTACAAAGAATACGATCTTCGTCTCTGGCTTGAAACAGCATGGTTCCTTCTCATCAACTGGGTGACAGGCTACATCTTCCTTTACAAAGGCTTTGAATGGCCGCAGGAACCGGGACAGGTTCAGAGATTCATGTGGTAGCATATTTTGGAAAAAGATAAAAACAAGAACATCTGATATTTCTGCTGCAAGCCCACAGACCCATCCTCAATATCTACAGTCCATCCTCACTTGACCCCAGCCATGCAAGCCAAGTGGTCTCATTCTCTGCAATACCGCCAAAACCCCCCCGCCTCCCCTCTACAGCTCATACCCTAGCCATTTCAAAAATAAAATTACCTGGCCGTGGACAGAACCCCATAGTAGTATTTACTTCAATCTAATTTCTATTCCATTACCTCCGTCGTTAACCAATGCGCTTGCCCCCCCCCTTCCTCCTCCTCTCCATCCCAAAAAATAGCAGATAGCATCGTCGTACCAAAATACTCTATCCCGTCCACCGCATTCTCTACTCCCTTCGCGTCACATATCTCCGAACTTTTATAAAAAAAACAAAAGATCTTGAAACCTGCCAAGGTCTATTCATCTGCTCGTTTCACAGATATACCACCCCAGGTTTCCCTAATCAATGCGTCGATAGCGCCGCATGGGGGCTGCGTGATTCAGGCGACGGTTTTTTTTTATATTGCGGCTATTGTTGCGGGGTGAGTTGCATAATCTTCACTGGGATATATATATCGGAAGTGAAGTCGAAATAAGTAGTCTCATTGATTTTCTTGAGATATTGGTGTAAAACGCTTGGGTTTGGGTTTAGACTTGCGAAAGTGCGATGGGGAACAGGGTTGGGAGAAGCAAAGATCTGAACTGAGGGGGGCTTTCTTTGATATGGCAATGCTGTTTATGTGGGTAGTTGGTTGACTTTGTTGTTGTCGGGTTGGGTTTTGGTGGGGCTTCTGTGGGCTTTGGGTGTGTGGGAGACTTGGATATATGTAGTATGTATGATACCTCGTACACCCCTGTACTTAAGCAATGTGGGCGCGGGATGGGAGAATAGGGTTGAGCGTGGCTGGAGATGTTCATTCTTCGGCGATCTGGGCGGTGTTACGATTGATTGCTCAGGGTCAATGGAACCGTTTACAGGGCCATCTTCACCCTTCTCTCCTGATTGGTAGTTGTTTCTCTCGGTTGCTAGCGTGGCTTGGAACATGATCAAACCACCCATAGATGGATGGTTGGCCAAGTGGACGAGAAGTCTAGAACGGTGTTGATAAAAGACTCTGGTTGGTGGGTAGGAATAAGTGACACGCAGAAGGAGCGTGCACGGTTGGGAGAGCGCATGGGCTTCCGGAAACAGTGCGCTTGTTGCAATAGCCGTAGCGGGTTAAAGAGGGAGGAACCGATGAATGCATTGTATTGTTTCTTTCACAACGACTATCTTACTAATGGGACTTGATGAAGTCGTAGTGGCATGATTGGTACATGGATGTAGAGATAGTTGATGATTTGATATATGATGAGGATGAGGTTGAGGTTGCGGCATGACGGCTTGAGTAGTGATTGGCTTGCTGATCATGGGGGAGTGGCAGAGTACGGGGTATCGATGCTCGATATCCATGGGATGGAATCTGGCTCCGCCCAGCGAATAGAGCATCGGATTTGTGCTCTGTGTGTGATTTGGGTGACAAGGGAATTGGAGGACGTACATGAAGTTTGAGTTTGGCTTGTGATGATTAGATATTAATTCAAACCCCTAGGTAAGCTCTGTGCTGGGAGCGAGGGCGTAAGTGCGTTACAAATGGATCCACAGGTATTCATGACCTATGATAATTGAGTGAGTGTGGAAGCTCGACGATCCAAGTCCTACGAATGAAACGAGATAAGTGAGATGGGACGAGATTGATTGAGCAAGGGCTAATATTCTCATAAAGAATGCCTGGGCTCTTCAATGTCTGCGGAGTCTTGTAGATGCAAATACAATAGCCATTTGTAAACATCAAGGTCTTACGACGGCCAAACATTGTTGATAATTATCTTCAGGGTACGGACTCTTGATAATCGAGGGCGAGATACTGATACAAGAGACCCTGCGCTGTGACAACCCCTGACCTGTAGCAATAGCTTGATGATTAGATTTCGACGCCCCAAGAGGTTGCAGAAAGCCAGTAAACAATGGCCCATAGACAAACACGCCAGGTCACCGCTGTTGGGGGTGTTAGCTCAAACTTACATATCGCTTGACCTAGGACTAAGTAGTAGTTCAAATAAGAATATGGGATCTATCATTTCTATGTTTCTTTGTTTGTTTCCTCTTGGTGCACAAGGATTGTAACGAAACCCAAGTCAATGATGGATGGTATTGTTTGGCAAGAACGACACGTTGAGGTGTTCATGTGAACCTGTCTATAAAAGATCGGTCACTGTTTACCGGATTCTTCGGAAGCCTATTGATCGTACTGGGTTCATGAGCATTCTGCACCAGGCATGCCATAAACGAACGTCGGCGAATGAGTTTCTAATACCCCTCAATGCTTGCCAACTCAAGCAGGCAAATAATCATGGCCTAATATCAAACTTTTCCAATGCTCTTTGCTACAGAGATGCATGAGAACGAACACGCCACGCACCACACCACTTGGCTCGCATCAAACGCCGTAAAGTGGTTGATTGAGTTCCTTTATCAGAGTGTTGATCTTCGGTCCGGTCCCGAACCTTTGGTACGGCAGAAGGATTCGCTCCGATGGCAAGGAGCATCCGGCGCGATCCATGTGCTGGTTGCTGGTGACGCAGCGCAGCGCAGAATCAGGCGTGCATGTACTTTATCCACTCTTGCGCAGCTACGATGGATATCCACTCGTTGTCGCCGGGTTGGCGATAAATGATAGGTACCTGATACGTACCTCAGGTATCTTCATCACTCGGCTGCGGCACAGCCGGTAAGCTGCTGCAAGAATGCGCAATGTCATGCGCTGGAACAAGCACGGCTGGCTTGCAGGGAACGTGGTCTCTGGCACTCCCCACGGTCCACGGTCCACCATCGCACGTGGCTCGGTAGAATTGTTTGGCAGGGATTCATTTGTCATGCTTGGAGCCTTTGGTGCTGTTCTGTTGGCGCTTAACAAGCTTGCTTACCGTAGCCGTTTTGATGAAAGATTGGTTTCTTTTGGTCGGTTGGTTTTGCGACTAGAATACATACCTTAGTTCCAGTATGTTTGCCGAGGGTAAGATTGCGCGGAGGATCACCAAGCGGTGAGAGAACATTCGAGTTGATGTGGGAGGGAATTAATCAATGTGACATGAGATTTGCCGGGTTTGGAGGAGTAGTACTCCGTAGAGCAGTGCTCTCCGGTCGTGCATATCGGGAATAATCATCGGATTTTGACCGTTGGTGATTGGTGAGGAGCGGTGCATGCTCACTGAGTCAGTGCATGCCCGAAGCACGAGGCTCCCTTGCTGGGGCATTCATCACGATTCAGACATGCAACAGTGCAGCGTATTGGCGAGTCGGATCGACCTGACTATTCATGATGATCTTTTGCTTGCTAATCGAATCAGCATGGACGGAGTGAATGCGAGCTGACGCTCAAATTGCTGCCGACCTTCTCCTTGCGGCACAGTAATCCACTTCGGCACAGAGAGTAAAATATACTGTGTACCCTAGGGAATACAGCAACGTTAGTTTCTGATTGGTAATTAGAAAAAATGCTCATGATTGGTGCCGATTTGGACCCGAGGGCTCTTCATCTCCTCAATTTTAGATGATGGTCATTAAGGTTCTCACGGCAGCTAGAAAGACAATTTCTTGAATCTTAATGGCCACATGGCTGTTTCTCGGCCACCGACACCACCAGACCCCAGTGACGTTACGCGACGTTCAAAATAATACCTACTTTAGGCCTGTCCTATCACCTGTGCTATTTGGAGGTGCTCGCGTGTTTCAAGTCTTGATACCAGAAGGCTGGTGGCCTTATAGAAATATATATATATATGCAGAAAGCGGCGGCTAACGTGTTCTGTAGAAACCTAGAGGCTAGAGCACGTCCGTTGGTCAGGCAAAGTGGCAACAAGATGCGTGCCTCTCATTCGTAGGACAGACATTGCGCAAGCATCGCAATGATAGGTACCTCAACACGCGGAAAGTGGGCTCTTGGTTGAGTGGTGCGAGGAACTCCAGATGGTCGGATCTTCCTAAAACAAGGGAGCCAATACCCGTACACCCCCCTGGCTTACATGTACACCCCCCTTTGCTTACACGTACACCCCCTCGGAGAAACCTGAAATTTCCATTGCGCATCACTCAGTTACACACCAAATTTAGTAGGCAATTCAAGGGTTTACATATGATTCTGAGCAACCTAAAGAGCTTCAATTTCGTGTTCAAAGAGCTTCAATATCGCTGTTTCAGCACCTCCTTCGCTACATATGAAACGCTGCAAACAGGCCTGCATCCGTTTGGATGGAAGGGGGTGTGACAGCACGTCCACCTCGCTGCCCTCCACCTCGCTGCCCTCCACCTCGCTGCCCTCCACCTTGCTGCCCTTCACCTCTTGCCCGTGTGAGACCTCGATCCCGATTCCGACCCCGATTTCGCCCCTGCTTCATCCTCTGCTGTAGCCCTTGTTGTTCCGCCTCCATCAGTATCTGTTCATATTGTGAGAACTCTCTTTGTGTAGAATCCTTGAACTCTTGCTGACGTCTAACGCCTCGTCGTTCTCTTGCTTCTACGAGTCTATTCTTTGATCGAACAACAGCGAGATTTTGAACTTGTAAAAGTGAATCTGACAGAGTTTCACATCGTCATAGATCTCCCCCGAAACGGGAGGTGAGGCCAAAGACATGAGGTCGACGAAGGCGGTGCTGACAGGTGGGGCGCCGGTGAGGATGATCATGACAATGGCGATGGCGATGGCGATGGCGATGAGTGTCAGAAGAAAGTCTGATGTGTGGGTTTACTAGGCTAGATTAACCGAATTTAAGGCTGTGGGGAAGGTCATGAAGAGGGTACTCAGGATCATATGCTGAGTGATGCGCAATGGAAATTTCAGGTTTCCCCGAGGGGGTGTACGTGTAAGCAAAGGGGGGTGTACATGTAAGCCAGGGGGGTGTACGGGTATTGGCTCCCTAAAACAATTACTCTATATTAAAACTCCTCCCACGAATCGAGAAAGGAAGTTGCTTCCTGAGAAGAAGGCCGCTAGAACTTAGTGCTGAAGAATGATCGCTCCACCTAAGTAAGAGGACCCTGTCACTAAAGTACTAGAGCACTCAGGTAGTTAGGATGGCATCAAATATTTTATTTATTCGTTGGGGACTCTTCATGATTGTCTGTTTAGACTCGGTCGCCTGCACACCAGATACCAAAGACCTTGAATTTCAGTACTCCGTCACTTGGTGTAGGCTTATGACGAAGTGGAACCTAGTTATGAAGCTATCCACAATTTCCTATAAGTGCAACATCCAAAACCCAGTTCCTGTGATGAACATGACACATCTTTTCATGACTGAATCGCCGAGACTACCTACTCTAAGAATGTTTCAGCTACCTGAAAAACAGCAAGGCTGCCACCTTATTTCCAGTACTGTACCAGGCACCTTAGACCAGAGGAGACTGACTACCTTAGTTCTAATGGGAGTCATCGTGAGGTAAAAGCAAGTGAAGTCTTGTGTGAAGTTGCCATGCGTCAGACCAGGAAACGCAGTGATACAACTCTGACCTTGCTATCTGATGTTTGAGAATCTCGGTGCAATTCAGCCAAGGCTGTACTCGTACTCATTGGCTGGTAGTACCGTAAGTAAGCAAGCACGGGAAGGTAAGGTAGGTAGCAAGAAGGCTATACTGCAATACATACACTAATGTACGGTATCATGCACGATTCAGCATATGTACTGTACCTTAGTTTCCTTACCGAGCTTACCCGAATCCACATAGCGCATTGCGGAACGCTCATGCCTGTTTACCACGAGGAAATCGGTGCCACGCTTTCGATTTGCTTAGCTTACCTTACTTTACAGCTGTGACAGACTAAACTCCGCCGTACTACCTTACCACAACCAAACAATTCTCTTCCTTCCCTTACCCTTATCCCCCAATTCTTACTTCTGTTCACTTAATCTACCACAGTAGGTTTTTTGGGCCTACCACTTAATCAACATCTGTTTCGTCACAAGAAGTCTTCCATGGTTGTCGGATGACCTGGGCTACCTTACCCCACCGTGGTACATTGCAACCTAATTCTCCCCGTTAGCCAAACGCTTCGAAATTGTTGCTCCCAATTACCGGTCAATCCATACTATTTTGGAACTACCCACTACCCGTCACGTTACCAGTCTACCCTTAGTGGGTCCATACTTTATCCCATACCCATTACCATCCCACTCACTGCCTTACATGACGGGGCTGTCATCCACTCTTCCACCTGCAATCGAACTGGACTCCGTGCGAACACCACTTGACCATCATCTTTCCCAAACTCACGATCAACCGCCGACAATCCTAGCCGTAAATCCGGTCGCACCATACCGCTCGACGAACCATCACAAATCCTCCACATCCTTTACCACCTCTTGTGAGACCCAAAATATCTTGGCAGAGAATTCGCATTCTAGAAACAATCGGCTTTCCCTGGCTGCAATCGCCCGCGACAAAACCGTTAACGCATTCACGAATTTTTCGTTGCGGCCGAAAACATCTTTTCAATCCTTACATTCTTCGTCGTCGTCCGGCAGCCTTTCGAAGCAACGCTCACCAACTTCTGTCGCGTTGACTTCTGATCCAAGTTCAACAAAGCTGGATCAGGCTACTGTTTCACCAAATCGACATCCCTCACGTTCTCATCAACGACTGCCTACGTCGCTCGACCTCAACCATATCTCGGCAACTGACGATCAACCCCGAAACGCTATTCCGGCTTTGGTCAATACGGGCCTAACAGCTACCGAAAGGAGATCATCTCCTCCGCCGTCCTACACAGAGTCTCGGGTAAAACAAAATCAGGAACCTTCGCACTCCCAAGGCTCTGACAACAAAATGCACCAAACATCCTCGAGGCTTCTCCGCATGACGGACGAAGAACGACCTTTTACAAGAGATTTTGAGGATCTGTTCTCAACGTTGATGGTCAGCTTGCCGTTATCATCTCATCGGATTCGCTTTCAAAAGGTTGAGCATACGTTTACGTCGGAGGAGGCGATCAACAATCTTGGATCCCTCAAATTCTCCCAGTCGAACCGAATGCCCGACCCCAAAGACCCAACACGGATAGTCACGACTACCACCACCACTACGTTCTCTATGGCGAAAGAGATGGCGCGCTCCGTCTGTCAGCGCTTCATGGATGCTCGATTCTGTGAGACAGCAGACGGCAAGCCTATACCAAGTTTCCCCCTTAAGAACGCAGTCTGGCAACTTACACCGAAAGGAATGCATGTGTTGACACGGTTCTGTCAGCGCAACGGTATCAATCAGAGGCACGTTGTAGACGTTCTCGACAGTGCGAGGAACACCATGCAGTTGGTCATTTTGGAAAGAGATGGGACAACGGACAAGTTATCTCACGATCGTGCTACCATGGAGGTAATCTTTAGGCGTTTTGCCGGTCAAGAAGGTCCAAACATCAAAACAAATATCTCCACTTCAGATTCGGACTCGTTAAGTGATTACTACAATGGACTGATAGGGGTGAAGATGGCCAAAGAACGTAAGATATTGGAACGGACTGTTACAAATACATTCACCGGGAAGGCAACAGTAGATTGGCTCATGGACTGTTGTACTACGGTGGATCGTAGGGAGGTCTTCGAAATTGCCGAACTGTTTGTGCAACATGGGCTTATTTGGGCAGTTGTGGAGGACAAAGTCTATATGCATCAGCATCCTGGTACTGCGAGGTTCCAGCCAACTAAAAACTCAATATATGGATTGACGGAAAAAGGTCAGCGAGTTGCGGGCTGGATCCCCCGGGGAGAGAGTCCTAGCGGCGATGAGAACCGGGGAGATAGCTCGGCCAAGGGCGGCAACGGTAACAGCAATGGCAGAAAGGAGGGTAGAAACATTCCAAAGGATTCCAACAACAACCGTCTGATGATGATTGTGAACGACCCAGCACTTCGTCTACTGTTCAGAGAGTATCTTCGAGATACGCACTGCGAAGAGAATCTAGCTTTCTACCTTGAAGTCAGAGAGTTTACAAGGAGCTATGACAGCGCTGAAAGGGCGAAAGCGTTCACGAGGTTGGATGCAATCAGGGAAAGCCTTGCGGCTGCATACGGTCAGTAGCCCCATTTCGTTCTCAATTAAGACTAATCTAGATAGGTCTTTACAACGCTTTCCTAGCACCGGGCTCTCCATGTGAGCTGAATATCGATCACAATTTGCGCAATAGCCTGGCCGGGCGTATGACAAGAGCTGTTGGTGACGATGATTCCATGTTGAAAAGCCTGCAAGAGGTAGTCGATCTGTTCAAGGAAGCTCAAGGTTCCGTCTTCAAGCTTATGTCAAGCGTCAGTACATACTCAACCGTATCTGGAACCCAATATTAACGACTGCTGCAGGATTCCGTGCCCAAGTTTCTTAAGGAGCCCAAGTATGCAGCTGTGCTCAGCCAGCACAACTTCGATCACCCCAATCATCACCAATCCTCACAGTCGACTCTTCCTGAGCGAACAAGGAGTACAGCCATTCGTGAAGATCGAACTCTCTCGCCCAGTTCTGGGCGTGTCCCTTCACCGGCAGCAACACGAGGGCCCTCGCCAGGGTCAAGAGGGATATCAAGATAATGACAATGTGACAAGGCCCAAAGATTGCGGATAGCTTGACGTGCGGCAGTGTGGAATTGATTAAGTGCTTTATGAGAAACTTCCGCCAGATGGCTGACCTCGCTCATCATCCCATCCTTTCGACCTAAATTCCTTGGATTTACCTTAAGTCAGTACTGCGGACTTGTCTATTCAGGGTGTATCGCTACCACCTCTCTTTACTAGACGTTACGCCGTTACCTCTAGTTGAAAAATCTTATTGCAGACCTGCGGCCCACCAACCATGGCCTCGAACTCCACCAAACTCGATTCCCGACCGGAAATGAATCTTGTTCTATGAGTGTACCAGCATTTTTCAGGCGTTATGAGCATCAACAGTGCTTACTTTATTTCAGGCTAGGGAGCATGACGCATTCAGGATGGCATTTTGCAAAGCTTTTAGGTTCGCATTTATCATGTGTTTGGAACGTCTGACGACCGTTCTACCAACTTCAGGTAGCTACGACTGGTATTAGCCAGCAGCTAGTGTGTAGTGCACGGTGTGCTTCGTTGGAAAAGGTCAATAGAGGTTTTCCTCTTGTTGTTCTGGATCGATGCTCATGAACGATGTATGTAGGTTATGCACGATGTTTTCATTATGAGAACTCAATAAAATGGCTTTTCATAGCTTCAATTGCCTTTGATGTCCGCTTCCCATTTTTATAGCTTGACAGTCTCGTTCTGATTATCAGTACAGAATTTGACAACATAAATATGGACACTGAGAGTTCAAGGTAATTAACTACATAGCTCAGCAGCCAAGCTTCAATCATCTTGTCAACATGCCCAATTCAAGACTCCATTGATTGCCTCGCAAAACCGTAATTACGCTCAATAAACCAAGGATTTGGATTACTGATCACCTCGTTTCGTTGATCTCGTCTAAGATTGCCTTCACCAATAAGCCATACCTCGTATCTTACCTAGGCTTCGATTTCACCACCATTCAACCCCAATGTTTAGGCCAAACCATCTTCCAATGTTCCGATATAATCAAAATTCACTACACAAAAGGGCGGAATCGCAATTAGGGATCCCACCACCGCACGACCACTCTGCTACATGTTGCCGAAGGGCCGTAGAATGCCTATGAAGACATCAAGGCAAGGAACTTAGCCTTACGATCTATGCATGTTGAACATCTAGGGAAAGACCAAGGACTGGATGGAACGTGATGCATCATTATCTTACAATCCCACGAAATTGCTGTAGAAGAAAACTTCATTATGAAAATGCTGCTTGACCATGAACTTCAACAACGCCGATATCGTTCACATGATGTTACATACTACCACAACATGCACGAACTCTGTGCCTTCCAAAAAGCTAAGGTGGCCAGTCAAACGAGACTTTCCTACCTCAAGAAGGCTGGCCCCCAACTATGTATACATGAAAGTCGTTTCATCCATGATAACGTTCCAACAACAACGCGGCATAGAATAATAAAACACGAAACAAATCTTAGAGATCAGGCCACTGTACTACCTTGGTCTTGGTTCGGCTATCCAAACCATGTTACCTTCAGAGCTCACTGGCTTCTCTACCTTCCACGTTGATGTCTCCTTCCATTTTCATAAAGACTGGCTTCGAATCCTGCACCTTCAATAACGAAGCTTGACCCGCTCCCATTCCGACTGCTCCCACCACCGCAATCAAGCCCTCGATCTCGCCCATGTGCCCAATTTGGAGCTTTGGTGATTTGTCAGATAGAGGTAATGGAGTTACCACAGACCCATTGTGCTTTATTAGGTGAAAGCTGCTGTCATTCCAATGCTCTTTTACAAGATCCATCAATTGGTCTTCTGCAAGATTGTGAGGATCAAGCTCAAGATGTTTATCCAGGAACCGCGAGTTAAGGAACGATCGGAGCTGGGCGGAGCTGAAATCCGTGAAATGAGCTTGGTTTTCTGGAGGCGGATCGCCGCCGCCACCACTCGAGACGCAAGCTCCGCAGACGTACGTTTGGCAGCCATTATCGCAGGTACCGATAAATCCCAAAAAGCAATCGAGCTTGATCTGCCCGGGCACGCAGGCGGAAACACAGCCGTCCTTTACACAAAGGACTTTGGAGCCGGTAACACAGAGGTTACAAATTTCGGTCAGCTTGCGCGACAAGGTGGCTCGTCACACTCACCCTCCGTTACCAGTTCTGCTTGACCCTGCAGCCCCGAACCCAGCTGGACACTCGCCGTTGCAGAAAGGGGCCCTGCCAGACCAAAAGTTGCTGCAGGTCGATTGGGACGTCTTGCACTCGCACCATACCTTCGATCCACTCCAGCAGCAGGACCCGTCTCCGCAATTATCACTTTTGGTCGCAGTGTGGGCTGCGTCACAAGACCCTTCGCAGAAAGGAGCAGTACCGTCCCAGTGTGATTGACAGAGGGCGTGGGCGTAGTAGATGCAGGCGGCTGCAAAGACAATGTTACTAAAATGCATCTTTGGAACAGAAGTGGTTATTGCAAGGTAGGAGTCGACTATCAGAAGGAGAAGATGATCGACATCTATTGGAGTAACGAAGGTAAAATTTTCTAAGTTCCTGCAATGATCTCTCGCGAGGATTCTTCAAGGTTCTTATAACGAACCACAGGGGAACGAATCGACGATGGGCATACACGGCTATCTCAGCTTTGACGGCGTTGGGCTCAAAACCGATTCCAATTGGGCAGCAGTATTTTAACCAGCCAGGTAGCTGCCATCCCCTCATTATTCTGGATACCATCATATCGTGAGACTACAGAGACGGTTCGTTTGGTCTCAAGCCACGCTCTCAAGAATTTTTTCCAATCGACGGCTAGATTGCCGCCAAGCACACGGCCAACATCCATATATGCCTAGATTCTAGCATAAAATAGTTGAGTCTGGCTTTTCGCCTCACGCCCCTTAGCAACAGCCTTACAGCAAGGCTTCTTCTCCGCTCTAGTCCAGAGATCCCAATCACGATGTGGTGAAACCTAGCCTCCATGGCGATTCGACAGCAGGCTACAGAGACAAGATATGGGCAAGCTAAGGGAAACAGTTCATTTAGTGAAAGAGCTGAGGAGACACATGATCACTCTTGGTAACTACAAATCTGATGAACGAAAAGCTGGATATCTCACCGCAACTGCGACGTAAGATCGGACCAACCTAGCTCAGTATAGGCTAGATTTTTTACTGTAAACCCTCGTTCTCATGCACGGCATATATTGTCGAGCGCTCTACCACTACTAACCAAATAGTTATTAGTTCTCAATCACCACCAACATCGTGCACATTCTCAGCCCTGAGCCTTCCCCATAGTCTTGCTCTCTCTAGTGGCCCCAGCACACGGTAAGTCCCATGGGCTGAACGGCTAAGTACCTAATCATGAAGCGCGGAGGCTGGCAAACTTGACCTTGAAGAGTCCAGCGTAGTCTAGGTTTCTTAAGCCAAAAGACACCAGAGGCGTTTTTTGGGAAAGGCGGTTACTGTAGTAATCGTGATGGCACAGCTTAGCGCCGCGGCTGTGAATAGATGGCGCAGCCCTATCAATAGAGAAGGCATCAATGGACAGACTCGCCTTCAAACAAGTACTGCTTCTAGAACCTAGAGATGTGACATGTCAGCTTATAGATCGCTAGGAACTTCAAGGCCCCAACAACAGTCAGTCATTGCTCAGACTCACTGTATGTAATAAAGTCAAACCATTTGCTCTGTCTCTAATACCCATATACAAAGTCTCCAAGTCATCAAAGTTACAAACACACTCAACTTAATACCTATTCGCTATAGATTCCCGCCTCCACCCCCATATAAAAGTCCCTTGTCTCCACCTATCCGCATCCACTACTTATCCCGCAGGCTTCAAGGCAGTTTGACTACACGACCAAACTCTCAATTAATGTTCAGCACGAACCGAGGGAAATCGTATACCATTATGGTAATACATAGTGAGAACACTGTACTGGAAATATGAATCGTCAGGTTGCTGCAGGTGTGGTGTTTGATGTAATGGACGTGGGGAGTACAAAAACCGACTAAAACATCCGCATCGTATTAAGAATAATGAATCTGTCCATGTATGTAAGAATGGTACTATAGAATCAATCAAATGAGTCTGCCATGATGCTGAAATGGCGCCTTGAAAAGCGACTGGAAAACGATAGCCCTGCTAGTACACTCCCGGTTAAACTGTTTTGGTAGCTCCGTAATCTCCGCTCTATCAAAGACTTGGTACTGCTATATCTTCCCATACTCAGATCAATCGTGATGAACACTGCGAAGCCGGACTTGAGGAATGACTACTTTCGAAAATTCCCCCAGGGCTACCAAGAGACAGAAGACCAACCCACACGACAGCCCGAACCTACCCCTACCAAGTCGTGCATTTCGCGCAGTCAAGGAAGCTGTGTTTGGAAGGTCCTCCTTGAAGAGCAATCCAAGGTCTAGAGATGTTAGCGGATCGACTGGTCAGGCGACGCCAGTCAAGTCTGGTCACAGCACAGATTATGAACAAGAGGAGATAGTTAATTGGGACGTGCCCGACAGCGATGATGAGGACACTAGCATCTCTGTCAGGCCAGCCAGGCATACAAGTGGGATCAGAGGCACGTCCGTGAGGCAAACTACTCGGGAAATCTCTAGCTCTACCAAACGAAGCACCGGACGCGGGGGAAAGGCACGTCTTGTGAAGGAAGAACTGAGGAGTCCAGTAGTAGATGGACCCAAGATTTTGGCCACTCCTAGAAGGACAGAGTTGAGGAGTTACAAGCTTCGATCGGCGTCTCAAGACCATGATGAGCTAGGGGGAGAACCTAGAGGGAAAGGAGCAGCAAACACCAGCGAGAGATTACAATCTGATGCCAATGGTATAGGAAAAGCTCATAGAGGTGAGCGACAGCAGCCTGGGAAAGCTGGAGCTCGACGGAAATCCAGGGACAGTGCTATACCGAATCTTTCCAGAGAACACGAGGGCTTGCGGGCGTCCTCGGATAATGCCGCTGGCCACGAATCTGGTTCAGAAGATCTTGAGCACCCAGACTCTGTACGTCCAAGTAAAACGCTGTGCCAAAGGCCTCCGATACAGCCTGTGGTATCCGACGAATTCGTCAAGGTGAACCAAACCCCTAATTCTCAATCAAGACGGAAGCGAGGATTAGAAGAGGTCGCAAGGATAGATATTGCTACAGTAGATGGAGCACCGGCAACTCCCACTGGTCGAAAACGTGGTCGCCCTCGGAAGCAAATCATGACGGCTACTGTTGTACCCGACGGCCGAGATGATGACATGGCTATCAAGGAACTGCCCTCAAGGCACGGATCTCTCGACGCACTATTCAAAGAGACAAGTATCGGCAATAATATTACGACGATCAAGGAAATATGCCCACCAGCATCCACTTTAACTTCACCGGGAAGGAAACGTAGAGGGGCTACTAAAGCGACGATAGACAATTTAGTACCTGGTAAAACAACTCCCAGAAAGAATGTTGTAGGAAGTGTGTCAGATATCGACACCGAAGATTCTACCAAAGCCTATGTCAAAGAGCTTCGGAAAGTCCTTGAAAATGACGCCGGAAGATCACTCACTGCTCTTAAAATGCACATAATGGACCGTCTCACAGGCAAACGGCGTCTTGCTCTGGTGAACCTCGAGGAAGAATACCAAAAGGTCTACCAGCTAGTCGAGCAAACAGTACTGGCCGGTGAGGGGAACTCAATGCTTGTCATTGGCTCTCGAGGTACTGCAAAAACTTTGTTGGTGGAGACAGTCATCGGAGAGCTGGCAATCGATCACAGCGAAGAATATCACGTCGTACGGCTGAATGGCTTTATTCATACAGACGATAAGCTTGCTCTTCGCGAGATCTGGCGCCAGCTCGGACGAGAAATGGAGGTCGAGGACGATGCAATGGCTGGCCGAAGCAATTATGCAGACACTCTTACCTCATTGCTTGCTTTGTTATCTCACTCAGCTGAAACTTCTGAAGGGGAGCAAGATCATGTCGCCAAATCAGTCATATTTGTTATCGATGAGTTTGACCTTTTCGCATCTCACCCACGGCAGACCCTTTTGTACAACCTATTTGATGTTGCCCAGTCTCGCAACGCACCCATCGCAGTGCTCGGCTTGACTACCAAGGTCGATGTTGTAGAGAGCCTCGAAAAGAGAGTCAAAAGCCGCTTCGGCCAGCGTTATATCCACCTTTCTCTACCTAAGAACTATGCCGCTTTTCAAGACATCTGCAAGTCTGCCCTAATCTGTCAACCTCCTACCGGCTCTACCCGCCTCAACCACGAAGACGCAAAGTTCCAACAGCTGCATACGTCCTGGACGAAATATGTGAACGCACTTTTCACCGACGATCACGTCTTCGATGCCTTCCTCTTTCAGATATACATCCTTTCTAAGTCCGTTCCGTCCTTCTTGACTGCCTGCCTTCTCCCAGTCTCCCTCCTCTCTCCCACCCGTATTCCCACAGGCCTCGACTTTACCACTCAGACGCTTTCCCCACCTGACTCAAAACTCCACCTCCTATCCGGCCTCTCTGATCTCGAGCTTTCCCTCCTCATCGCCGCTGCCAGACTCGACATCATCCTCGATACCGATATGTGTAATTTTAGCATGGCGTATGATGAGTATCAGCAGTTAGCTAGCCGCGTAAAAGCGCAAAGCAGCGCTGCCGGACAAACAGCTGTCGGAGGTGGTGCAAGAGTATGGGGGAGGGAGGTAGCGAGTGGGGCGTGGGAGCACCTGGCAGAGTTGGAGCTAATTCTAACAGCTACAGGAGGAGGTGGGAAGGGAGACATTAGTAGAGCCAATGGGAGAATGTGGAGGGTTGATGTGGGATTGGAGGAGATTGGGCCGAGTGTGAATGGGATGGGTGGGGTGATGGCAAAGTGGTGTAGAGAGATTTGAGAAACCTAGAACCAGGAGAAGATAAAATACATTATGGGGACAAGCATCAATGGCTAAGTTACGTTCTCTGGCAACAGCGCTCTCCAAAGATGGCATTTCCGGAACGGGGACAAGAGATTGTGAAAGGGTTGTTGCTATACGATTCACCCGCAAATCTACCATCCAGAAACACTCATGACTCTTGCGGATATCGTAGATGAGGAAGCCTGAACGGCTTAGTTTGCAACAGCGTTGCAATACTCCCGCCAGCATCCGAACCAGACCTGATTTTATAAGCCGACTGGCCATGGCCGACCCGTTCTGCGTGCTCAAAACAAACTCATTGGTTCCAAACCCATGAACACTGTCCGAGTGGCTTGTTAATTCCGAAGATCTACTAACAGGTGACAAAAATATCCATCTGATACGACGAAATCGACGGTGAGGTGCTACTCACAATATTCCAAGGAGCTGTTGAGCCGCCATCATAAGCGCCTTTCCGCTCCGTATAGCCGCACGGGTCTCAATGTCTACTGCACGATATTGATGCTTAATGCCTTACTATATGCGACCCTCCCTCACTCACGGAACTGCCTTCTGTTCTTCTATCGAAGATGCCTCAAAATCCTGAGGTCGGTACGGGCAGAGCATTCATTCTCTTCCACTTCGATCGATCTGATTTGAACATTCAATACCACACCGACTATATGAAACTCCTTGAATTGGTTCTTGTGCGATTTGTGGAACTTCCAATCCTTCTTCAGCCCGTGACCAAACGTCAAAACATGCGACTTGCGCGGGCCGTTCTTTCTCTTGCCCAGAATGAGCAGGCTGTTACAGAAATCAATCCGTCACCGGCCCAACACGTGCTGGCGGAAGAAGTGCGCCCCCAGTATATAGCCCTCCATGATAAGTCTGCTTGTTCGCCCCACAGCTTCTCAAGTTCCAAGTTCTGATAGCACCTCTCTCTTATTAACAAAGAGCCTATATCTCGCGCTTACTATGCTCTTCTCTCTCTCTTCTCTCACCCTCATCCTCACGTTCTTCCTTCCAACGACTCTCGCCCTTGCACCAAAATTGCTTCCCCGTTCCACTCCAGCCTACAACGTCTCACCCTCCACCTCCACCGTCATCTCCCAGGATGCCATCCCCGACTTCATCCCCTCTCGCACCTCCTTAAACAAAACCTCAACAGACGTGCCAGAGTGTCTGACCGACCATACCGCTTGGGTTCCGCCACTCCGCTCCGACTGCGACGTTCTCATCGAGGCGGTTCTCCTTACTCCTACCGCCATGATCGAGAGAACCTGGGTCGGCACCGGCACCTTCCCCATCTGGCAACAGAGATATAACACATGCAGGCTTTTCCTGTTTGTGAAAGATCCAACCCCCGGCGTTTGGGTCGAGGATAAGTTCAGCCTGGTAAATTTTGCGGTTTTTGGGGCGAAGATCCTGAGGGCATGCGTGGGCGAGAAGACGCCGAATCTGGGGGGAGAGATTGTGGTGGGGCCGAACAAGAAGTTTGTCGTGGTGGCCTTGGGATTTGCGGTAAAAAAGCAGACGGAAACGAGCTGAAGTGGGGTGGGGTGTTGGGAGTGGGTGGGAGGGTATTGGGGGGAAGGTGGTTTGGGGATCGAGATCCGAGCTTCTGGGACTGGCCATATTTTGCATTGTGGAGCGACTCAGAGGAAGCAGCGCTGCCCCTTATCCAGCTTTGACAAATCTCAAGAGCAGCTGGCTCGAAGAAAACCTCTCAATCTCACACCCCTTCAGCTCATCTGTCAGAAGTTCGCATCCATGCATGCTCCCGACGTACGGCATGAAACGGGTTCTAGGGCCTAGGCGATGAACCCACGTCGCCCTGTCACAGCCCCACAAGGCGCATTCCGCGCTCCGAGCCTGCGCTCGAGCGAGCAAAAGAACGTCAATGTCAGTTCTTCCCACGCTCAATTACCGCACCTCCATCATGCCAAAATCCCCTCATTTTCCAAAACAAAAAGGCCAACCGCCCCTTATCCCAGAACCACCAGCACCAGCACCAGCACCAGCACCAGCACCAACCAACCTTTTTTTTTTCTTCCACACAAAACAAACCCCCCACAAAACCCACTCCCAAGCCTCTACTTACTTACCCAAGAACCAAAACCCTCCCACCAAGCGGCTAGTCACCAACTTGACCCTCGGATATTTCGTGCAAATAGCTAGCAGCGCTTTTACAAACTAAGCGCTGGCAATTGGATCTTTTCGGGCGGTGTTGGGTGGCATGTTTGCTGTTTCGAGGTGTAGTAGGTAGTGGTGGGTGTGCGGAGAGAGTACTGTGTACAAAGGCGTGCTGTTTCAATGTTTTTTCTTTTTCTTTTCCATTATTTATATTGTTCTGCTTTTCTCTCTTAACCTTTAGTTTCGGTTTAAATAAGGGCGCTCGCTACATGCATGTCTGCGAAGCAAACCTCATGATCAGTTCGGTCATCGTCAACTGCGTTGATCATACAGTTCTACGGTGAACATTTCCAGATGAACATTTCCAGATGAACATTTCCAGATGAACATTTCCAGATGAACATTTCCAGATGAACACAACAGAAAGCTCGAAACACACCGAGTAGCGACTGCGTGCATATACGAAGATCAGTGCCGAAATGAGACTCGCCCATTGCAAGAGAAGGGCCTAGACGGTCTGAAAGTCGATGCCCGACTTGGCCCTCGCAATGTGCAGACTTTGGGTGTTGATTGGAAGGGGAACAAGAATGAGCGGTGAGTAGAGATGAGCTTTTTTGCGGATGAGGAGGTTGGGGAGAGGTTTTGGGATAATGCGGGGGAGAGAAATGCTTCGATTGTTGTTTGTTTGGTGGTGAGGGCTGTAACAATAGGCGGAGAGGAAATCGGGGATGAGACGATCATAGTGGAACAGATGCAAAAGATGCAAAAGCAACGCGAGCACGAAGAGAAGATCGTTAGCAGACCGATGTTTACTTCAAGATATACATTTCTTTGATTTGAGCATTTTAGGACCCACAGAAGTACTTGTTACCAGGAACATGAGCAGCAGATCGATGTCGCAGCTGAGGCGGTTGGAATGCGATTTTCGATTTTTCAATTCTCGACTTGACAAGGTCTACTACCCTTTGTTATTTTTACATAGAGTAGATGCGAGTGATCATCGATTTGATAACGGATTGTCGTGATTCGAGTATAAAGAGACTTTCAATATATAGGCTCGTGATCGGAAGAGTCGAACAGACAGACAAACTACATGCTGTTGAATTCATAATGGACTACTCTCTACCGTAGATTGAACACTCCGTATTACGTACCGTGCGGAGGCCACCCCGGTTCGCCCGGGAAATAGGTTGCCAGGGGGGGCGGTTGTCACCTTTGGGAGTTGGTGCTACAGTAGTTGAGACTCAAGACTGCCGTGCGCCTACTCCGTATCTACCAACGTGCTGCATCTTGGAGCAGGCACGATCAACGGAAAGTCAACTCCATCTGTAGCTAGTCCAAGGTAGTCACATTTGCAATGCTACCTCAAAGTGCCTCACGCAGGGAACGCAGCCAAGAACACGGAAGGACCGAGGGAGTAGGTACGATTCCACTGTATCGTGATTTGGCGAATGGAATGCCATCTAGAATCCGGCAGTATGAGTGTCTCTAACGCCGTGGTCTTCCTTTCCCTGGTGTGCTTGGACATAACTGGGCTTATGCTCTCCGGGCCTCAGCCTTGCGGCGTAGTCGCATCCATAGCCAAACGTGCCGCATCGATAGCGATGTTGGCCAAGCAATAATCCTGTATTACAACTAACAGGACAACAAAGTAGTTTTTCTGTTTCTACTTCTAGTCTCGAAGGTGAGCAAGACGCTGCTTTAACCTGATCAGACAATGAGCAGCCCGGAGCAAGCTGGGCACGGCCGGAGCGGCCAGAGCAGCACCGGAGTAAACCTCTGCCCTGTATGAGGCGCAGCAACGGATTGTCAGGATGCCCAATCCTGGACCGTTTGATATTCAGCCAAAATGAAGGACAACCGCGACAAGTACATCTCCCCTTGGGATTGGGGTGACCGTTGCTTTAACGTTGCGCAACCCGGGTACCCGTCGCGCGACACTGCGAACTTCGGGGTGAATCCTAGGCACTTCGGTTTTGGTAAGAGACCACATACCTTTTATTCATTGAACCATCTCGAAGAGCATTCACCGTATGTGGCATATCTACTATTTTCCTTAGCTCTTACTCCTCTCTTCCTCTCTTCTTCTGCTTACTGTTCCGAATATGTTTCGCTCCCTCCTCCTGATGATTCCTTGTTCTATACGAGCCTATCCTTCCGAATCTTCCACTCAGGAGCAGTATGTTGATCACTCAGCCAACGGCGATGTCATGTCGCCCCGTCTCGAAGGGTCTCGGTTCGATCTACTTTGAAGCTCGGTTGGGGCCGCGGTGCCGGTCCCAGTCCATCTGATGTTCAGGCGGTCGGAGATTAGGGGGCCCGTCCGGACTCATCCCTCCAACGTAGTTCGCCGTTGGTTTGGATGATCTCATCTTTCATAGAATGAAAATCCGCATTGAAACTCGTTGCTGCGAGCCGCGTTTCAACATCGTTGATGATCCCTTGGCACAAGTCATACTCATCAAGATGCTCAGTAGAGTATTCCAGCGACTCGCACATGGTCACCCAAACTTTGAACATGGTCAAAGTGAAAACCCGCTGCATCGGTCGCTGTGATACGCCTTAAAAAGTCAAAGCTCCTGAATGATAAGATGTTATCTGGACGAAAAAATGATCTTTGTCGTCTTCAGATGACTTATCTTTGACATGTCTTTTGATGATCAGCTCTTCAACAGAGCTGAAGAACTTTTCGTCGCGTAGATCGATTTTGAAGCCGGCTGAAAACCCTCGGTAAGCCGCATCTGCTATCTTTGAAGCTCGTTAGTAGCTAGTTTCGGTTATAAATATGAAAGTATACCTCGCGGCCCAAACAAACGATGATTAGCGGTCGCACTGCTTGCAGGTATACGCGAAATAAGAAGATCTGTGGCGGGCTTAAAACCCTCCTTGCCGGGTTTCCCCCATGCGTACAGATTCAAAAATGGTAAAAAGCCCTGATCAATCATATCCGCTACCCCATTTTCCTGATTACTCGTGAGTGCAACCTCCCACTGGAGGAACTTCTCGAGCATGGTCAGCATGATTTTCGAGGTTTCGCTCTCGCTGGCCCAGAACCCTGGAGAATTGCGGTTGGCCTTTTTCGAAGGGGTTTGACCAAGGAAGAGCAGAATTGTGTGTTCATTATTCAGACATCTGGGCGTGGCTTGAGCAGTAATCACCTTTGCCCAATGCTCTAAGCCTCCGCCTTCCGTGATTAGTTTTAGCGAAACCCTAGAGATCTCATGAACAGCTTGCAGGGCATAATCTCGGACCTTCGATGTAAACGGCTCCGAAGGCTCGGGAGTCGCTTAGGCTGCGGCAGTCCAAACTTCAGTTCCAAAGCTCTCAAAATGTGCTTTGTCGGTTCATTAAGAACCGAAAACGCCGAGCCACCTATGCTAATGTTCATTGTGCCTTGCTCCATAATGCAAATAAGCAACTGTTCTCGAATGTCAACAGATGGATCATCTATTGATACCTCAAGGTGGGGGATCTCTTGAACCAAGCAGCCGGATACTACTTCCGAAAACATGTCCATCATTACGTGGGTAGTCCGCATTACTGAAGAGACCTTGCTGGTTGTTCTTAGGTCGCGTCGATGCCTTTGTCATGCGTTATCGCTTTTCGAAACCCCGGTATGTCGAAGATAGACCAGAGCGTGATCTGGGAGAGTAGCGATTCTCCTCTCCCATTCGAAGATTCGGCCGAAGAACGTAATTCTAGTCTCATCGAGCACCGGGATGAGTTTGCGAAGTTGGTCGACTGTCAGTTGAAATGTTCTGATATGGAAGATGGCTCTGGGCTGTTCTTTTCGGGGCGATATGGAGGTTGAGTCCCTGAGCCTAAGTAGGTGCTGTACGATCGCCGGTGACACTGTCAGAGGATCATTAAGGAGTGCCTTCCATTGTTCCAGATCAGCAGCCGAGAGCTCTATGATATTGCCCAAAATCAAAGAAGGTGTGGTGGTGCTTGTGACCAGTTCCCTCTTGGTCATCCGCCGAGTAATATCGTTGATTACGTCGGCACCGAGTTTCTCGAGGTCCGGCATATCTGAGGCTGCAAGAGGGGGCGGATCGGGGTTATTCGCGCAATTCTCAAGCACGTCCCTTCTCTCCATGTCCCTTACGCACCTGAGCCTGAAAGCGCAGACTCAAGGATTAGTTTTCTTATAGGGTACGGGCAGCTACTTCAGAAAATCATGATCGTTGCATAGACTCTGTGCAAGGAGATCGTTTGTGTTTAGGAAGAGATCGCGTAGTCTATGCGAGGGTATCGTCCATGTTCATGCAGAGATCGCGTGTATAACAATTAGACCTATGTTGATAATTGTGACTTACAGTACAGCTCTTTGGATCTAGTAGCAATTTGCTCTCTCTTCGGCGACTCTCATCTTACCATATAGGATAGTGTTGCCATTTCCGCCTTAGAGCAGGCATAGAAGGTGGCTCCGCCATGTTTGTTGAGGGTGATCGTGACCGGGTATCACTTTCTACTTCTTGACACGCATTCCTGCTTTGCTCTAGCTCTCAACGACTCTCGCTTGAGATGCCAGATGGCGTACGGGAAGTGATTATCAGATAGGAGCAGTCTGCAATCGTGCGCAAGAACGCCGTCCTCCTGCTACTTTTTTTTTAAACCTTTTGGGACAAGTTTCTTTGTCAGTTATAGATACTTGATATGAGCTATGTCGTGCATCGCGGGCTTAGTGGTCTAGTGGTATGAGTTAGTCATCTTCGCTGTAGCACTTTTACAGCTAGACTAATAATCTGCAGTTGTCGCTTCGGGTTATACCCTGCAATTGAATTGCAACTCTGTGAATGTGACAGGCCCCGCGTTCGAATCGCGGCTAAGCCCATACTTTTTTATTTCTTTATCGTTCTTTTCGCAAAACCATCCCCCCCGCATGCATGCGACCATGGAACCCCGAAATCATGTTGGGGAACTTCAATATTTGGACTAACTATTTGGTAATATGAATTATAATTTCCCAATCAATATTTGGTATGCCAGCCCTTCGCTTTGATTACAGCTGCACACCTGTGAGGCATACGGGATGTGTTAATTTCGGTCGCTTAAGAGCTATTCTAGTCAGTGAGAAATTTCGTGGGCTCGTAGTGTTGCGTTGAGAGTTCTCGCGTCCAAATCGATCCTGGTGTTCTTTTTCAGCTGTCTCCAGGTGATTTTAGGCTTCGATCGTAACTGACGTAACAGTATCCTAACTGCACGGGGAGTAATTGATACGGGCCTTCCTGATCTGGGTTCATTGGCTCCGCAGGGTATTGTTTGAAGTCTCCCCAAAACGCTCTGAACTACCTTATGGTTCGGGGAACGTTCAAATTCCGTCCTATCTGAGTGGGTTTTAGGCCTAATTGGGCCTGGCCTGATATTTCACCTTTGGTGAGAAGTCTTGTTACCAGAAATTGAAGTTAACGAAGCCCTTCTGGGGTACTGTATCTTGGTAGATCTGTAGTGACTAGTGAGTACTATAATTGCGTCAGGTGCAACCCGTGCTAACGCCTATATGTTCCGCTGCTCCCCCATTTGCCCTCCCTCTACTTCCGTACTCCCTTGTGCTCTGAACCACGAGGTTAGAACTTACGTTGTGGCCCGTGTCTTTTCATAGTCGAATAAAGTCAGCCTTCAATCAAACTCCAGTCATGGCACCTACCGGATCTGCGGCCATTGAGTTGAAGAGAAAACGAGTATTGGACGTTGATGATCTTAAAAGGCTTTTTGACACTGAACCAGAAGACTATAAAACTGCCTGGAACGAGCTGAAACACCACATCATCGAACTCAACGATCATGCACGACAGAAGATCCCCTCAGTAAGTTTCACCCAATGGTTGTATTACTGGTATAATAGGACTAACGTCAATAGCTTGCGCCGTCGACGCTCTCTCTTCCTGATGCACATCAAATATTCAACTTGCATCAGGTTAACGATGTTCTCTGGAATGTCATCAATGAAATAGCAGTACCCCAGTATCTCTCAGACAACATCGATAGAATCTTGGTAGTCATCTCCAAAACCCATCAGACGAGCGAAGCATTCTCACGGACAATGATAGATCAGGTCCTAGTCTCTGCAATATACGAGGAAATGTACGCGCAGGTCCCTCAGCAGCGAGCTTCATCACCGTCAGAAGACCCTGCAGTCTTAGAACTGCAGCACGAGACGCAATTCCAACGCCAGATAACCTACAAAGGAGAGATCAGGCTGCTAAGCGGATATGCGGACTATACGGTCTGGTACGAATCGCACAAGAGATTCAATCTTGCCACCAACTTAATAATCATCGAAGCCAAGAAGAACAACTCCACCGACTCATGCCTTGGCCAATTAACGGCATGCATGGGTGTAGTGCATGCCTATAGAAAAGACGCGCAAAAACAAAACTCTGTCGTCTACGGCACGGCTTCCGATGGTCTCTCATTCCGCTTCTGTCGTATCGACAATGAGGGCAATTGGAGCCAAAGCCGTCTAATGGAATGGAAGATGGGGGACAAGGGCAGGATATACTCAGTGTTCAGATCGTTAATCAGGATAGTGGCATTGTCATCACCCTCCACCTCCCCCATCAAGAACCTTCAGCAAAGAGAGAAGGCTCTTGCGGCCTTTGGCAGCTCAGAGCGTGCCCGCAAATTCCAGGATGATCTCAGTGCGTTAGAAATCCTGGAGGAGGACGATGAAACAGAGATCGTAAGTTTGTGAGAACCCTAGTTCGTGAAGGAAGAGGCTGCGTGGAGGATTGGTACCTTAAAGAATACTTCTGGTGAGGGGCTGAGTATAGGCAGCAGGATGCTGAAGCCAGGCAACAGTGTTTACGAATGTTATTACAGATAACGTGAGCAGCTATAGCCGGGAACGAGGCAGCCAATTCAAGCTCCCCAATGCCCCTCCTGCTCCCCCAGTGCTCCCCTTTGTTCCCCCCTGCTTCCTCGCTGCTCCCTCGCTGCTCCCTCGCTGCTCCCTCGCTGCTCCCTCTAAAGCAGCCCTGCTCCCTTTCCCGAACGGAAATGGTGACCACCGATCCTAAGTTCGGGGTGCTATGTCGAGACCGATGAAAACCTGGGAAGGAAGGGCCTCTTGTACCTTCTCACCTTGAGCATACATACGATTGGGACATTGAGCCAGACATGACTTTATATGCGGTCAATCAATATATTCAGTCATGATCTGAGAAAAGCATTTTTTTTCGATCTGGCTTGGACCATTTGCTGGCGGACTCCCATGAAATCTCCGTACCCAACCCTCGAATTCGAATGTAGCGAAAGGACGGGGAAAGACAGTGATGCAAATTGCCAGGTCGCAGCCGCCTCGGTTTTATGGCTTTACCACCGTCTACAAATCAAGCTTGCTCTAAATAGCGACGGGCTTAAATCAACTGATTTGGCGGACCTTCAACATTACTCCCTGTTCGATGTAGATCCCCAGGAAGGATCCTACTAATGCGTCCTACCCCGATCTGGCTTTGTTTTTCCGCACCAACGGTCTGATTTACTCCCAAGCTAGACAGATCCACGTCAGGTACAGCTTTCAAAAGAGCTGGAATTCCGTAGTCTCTAGCCCACTCCGACCCCAAAGCTTGATCCACGGTGATACGATTATTCGGCTCATACTGCAGCATCGAACGCAGCATTTTCTCTAAACTCCGCAACTCCATATCGGAATAGCCATAAATTTTAGAACAAGCTTCATGCTCCATACAATCACGGAGCCGATGAGCCAAAGGCCTTGAGATTCTCGATTCCAGGGGATTTTCATCTTGCCAGGAGCCATCGTCTTTGAAGTACTTGGAACGGTTAGGCCAGGCTTGCCACATCTTAGGGGGCAATGGGCCGAAGGTGCTGATTGCTTCGAGGACAACGGTATCTTCGTCCGGCCAGCAATCTTGGAAGAGTTTACCCCGTCCAAGTATATCAAAGATTGCCATTCCTATCGTCCAGATATCCGCGGCGCTTGCGATAGGATACCCGAAAGTTTTTTCTAGGGGTCGGACGAGCATTGGAGTGTTAAGCTCAGATTGTTGAGAGGGTTTATCGGGGGTTTGCATGAAGAATGATTCTCCAAAGTCCGTGATCAGGACTTTGCAACTGGGAGCGATCGTATCGCTGGGAGTCAATATGCCCGTTGACTGAATTTGGTATTCTGGAACATCAGTTCCAATCGGCGCGCCGTTATGTCGTCTGACGAGCAATTTCTCTGGAAGCTTATAGGGCTCCGGAAGTGGCCATGACTTAGACGATCGCGCTTGGACGAGGATGTTTTGTGTATGAAGATCTATATATTAATAACAGTGAGCAGATATATATATCTGAGATCGGAAGAAGCAGCATACCAGCATGTACGATCCCGCACGAGTGTATATATGACAGAGCTAGTAATGACTGAATAGCAATGCTCCGCGCTACTTGGGCAGGGAACATCGAATTATCACTAACGCTGGCCTCTTTAGCTATAGCGACACTGTTCAAGGCAACCTGCAATACAAAACATTGATGATGCCCATTCGGGCCCTCGAGAGTGAACTCGTCGAGTAAGGGAATCACGAATCTTTTTCCAGGGTGAGTTGGATTACCATTTCGCAGGGTATGAAATATCTCGAGTTCGAATTCCTTCCGTCGCTGTGCACCCCCGGTGTCCGATACTGCCACCTTTACTGCAGCGTAACATTGTTCTTGAATATCTTTGCAAAGCCAGACGGTCGAATAGCTGCCATATCCCAGCTTATAGATGACCTCGTAGCGGCCGGCCGAAAATCTGTCGCCGAGATGGACAGGGTGGTAGCCACCGGGGCCATACCTTTCTATATCTTCAACAGCCTCATGCCAGGCATAAGCTGGCTCTGAGGGTTTCAAGGCCGCATGAGAGTCAGTGGTAGTCGGATCCATGTGCGATAACAATAGCGATTTTGTGCTCTGATAGCGACGGTGAATGAGGAAACACGGCCTGCTGAGTGTCTGCAACGACCAAACTCTGGTAGCAGTATAAGGGGCGACGCTGTATGAGCGGATGCTAAACCACATTATCTGGCACTATCACTGCTGCGTGATGGTTTGTGTCGAAGTCACCACAGCCATAAGCTAAGAATATAACTTGCTTACTGAGGGGAAGATAGCACATTGGAACATGCCGGCGAGAGTAATCGATATGACACACTTTCAGTTCATCAGTCTTACACTTCTGCAGTGAGTGAGAAATCTCGTGAATTCGTAGTGTTGCATTGAGAGTTCTCGAGTTCAAATCGATTTTGATGTTCTTTTTCAGCTTTCTAAAAGAAATTTTAGACTTTTACCGTAACTGACGTAACAGTAATCTAGCTTCTTAAGAATTAAGTGATAATAATCTTTCTGATCTGATTTTAATGAGTTCGAAGAAGCCGAATGCGGCTGTTTAAAGTTTTTTCAAAAATTCGTTTATTGTGATGTGAGAAACGTTCAAATTTTGACTGATTTGAATGAGTGTAGCTTCTAGCTCAGCCTGCTCTGAAACTTTTCCTTTAGTCCGTAAATCGAGCTTTTTTCTGACTATTTTTCTTCATCAGAAATAAGAGTTCAAAAAGTCCTTCTGAATGTGGGTTGAAGAAGGTCGTGTTTTCGTCTAAGTGACCGTGACTTTTTGCAGAGTACTGTAGAGAAAAAAAATGACCAGTATGACAGCAATTTTCAGCGAAATTCTTAGAATTTATTTTAGAAGTTTGATCAAAACAATCAAAACAGTGCTCATCAATCTCAGAATTAGTTAAATACAAACACTTTCAAATTATCCTTGGAGCGAAAGTGCGGGCATGGATACGGGGATCAAACGCGGTTCGGTTTTATAAGGTGCTGCGATGGGATAGTGCTGCTCCCCCGTATTGGGCGAGTTGTGTAAGCGCAACTTGTGCCTCCCGTTCATATGTAAGTACTCAGCGTGGCGTCTAACGGCAAGATGAATCGCTAGTTCTTGCCCAAGTTCTTTGTGGAAACAGTGGATTTACCTACCTCAGACAGAAGAATTCAACGTAATTTACCTGCATGTAGACTGCGCGAATATGGGAAGCTGCATGAATCAGCAAAGCTGCATGATGGACTCCGTCACAGCCAATCATCCGACCCGAACATCTCTTGCAAGTCACCTCATCTTGTCACGAATCATCTCATCCTAGCATAGCCGGCAGTGAGTAGCTTACTGCTCCGTGGGCACACTTTGTTGTGTCAAGCGAATCTTCAGTAGCTGACGCCTCGATACGTATCTGGTTCGCCGGCCATGCCTCTGTCCTCGACATTCAAAATCTCGAGACTGATTGAATCTAATCAGGTAACAAGATCCGTGTTCCTCTTAAAGACGGAATTGTTCACCACCATGAAGCTTCCGGTCAGTCCCATACATCCTGACCTGACGCGAAGTTCGCCGAAAGCCAACAAAAAGACTAAAAGAAATGCTTTACCAAATTTAAAGCTATTATCACCGCAACACCGTGCCATTCTCTCCCTCCAGATCCCCGGACCCCCTACAACCTCAACATCTTGACCAATCTCCCCTTTGCAGCCGGAGGCGGATAAGGATTAACCGGCGCGTTCGTATCCTTGATAAACTTCCCCCTCGGTAAATCCCGAGGATCCTGCGACGCCTTGAACTGATTATCCCAGAACCTGCCAAGCGCAACCCAATAGGCGAAACTGTCGGGGTTTCGGACACTACGAAGGTTGGCCCGATCGGTGGAGTCCATCTTAGTCACGCCACCCCAGTTGTAGCCGCTGATTGAGGGGCGCTTGGACTCGTCGGTGCCTTCCCAGGCGGGATCGGGGTGGTCGTCAACGGCTGGATTGAAGAGAAAGATTAGCTGACACTTTGTGTGAAGGGGAGTGGGGGATGTTACCGCGGTTGGTGTTGAATTTACTGCTGTGCATGAGCTAGGTTGATATGTGAGCTTTGAAGCCTGAGGATGGGCTGTGTTGGGTCCTACCTCGTGTACTATAACGTGCGTCACGATGAGGTCCATGGAATTGAAATTAGGCCAATCTGTGGGCGGGCCATTGCTTATAGCGTCTTGGTAGGTAAAGTATTTCAGATCCAGCAGATCTTTGCACAACTATGAGATGAGTGTAAGCAGATTCATGTAACCAAACCGTCCCGGTTGAAGTGTATTGTTTACCGTGATAGTTTGCCTGAACTTGTTTTGATCTCCAGGTGTACCTGGTAATTGGGTATACGAAAAGTAGGACCCTGCTATATGTATCTGAGACTTCGATTTGGGCTGTTTGCAAGCTATAGTGTTTCCTGTACGTTTGATATAATTGTCTACGTCGATGAACTCTTTGGAAGCGAAAGGCCTGTTTGCGTTTTGGGGCGCGTTAGGGTTTGGATCGCTGGCAAGCTCCTTCCATCGGTCATCGTCGTCTAGTCATTGTTAATGTATATAAAAATTGCATGGAGACGCAAGTGTGCAAGAAAGCTAAGCATACCACAATAAAATCGTATATCAGAGGCTGCCTTACCCGAGTCGTCGACTTTGGTGAATTTAGTTGTCGACATTCTATCCAGGAAGGCTGTACACAGCTGTCAGCTTAAGGCTTAGAAGGTTGACCATGAGTTGTACTTACTCTTGAACTTGGCGAAAAGGAAGGTAGAAGTATCTGGCCCGCCTCGCAGGATTGTGGTAGATAGCCATTGCATGTATGGGTCGTTCGCTTGAGTGTTCATGCGAGTTACCATACGCGCTGCGCCCTCGCGAGCTTCGTCTATCGCACGTTCCACATCTGGACCGCAATTCTGGTCTAACCAATAGGTAGCACCATGAACATGAATCACCAATAGGAGAGAAAGGAGAGAAAAGACCGGAAGGTGATGTAGGATATGCATTTAGGAAATCTTATGCAAGGAACGGATTGTAGGGATAGAACTAGCTTTTTTGTTAACAATATGTTCACTACCCTTTTTGAATAGACGAAGAAGTCCTTGCGGTGTACAGTCCTTGATATATAGGCTTGTCATCACCATCTTGAACTAAAGGCAAGGAACTCAGCCATGGTGAGCAAGAAGGTAATTATAAATGCTGACGCCCTTAATGCTAGGCGTTCTCCCAAGACATTTTGGTACCCAATCAGGGGATATAGTATGTGGTAGAAAGACCGAAAGAACAAGTTGAATTAGATCCAGCAGAGCGCCTGAAATAGCGCCGAGCGCGTTATGTTTCATGTTGCTCCCTTGTCGTTAGTGTCATGCATTGATTGGGGTTGAATTACATGCGCTCTAGCAGACTAGCGATCGCTGTTACCTGAAGGCTGAGGCTGAACGAGCAGTCTCGTAGCGAAAGCTGAAGAATTAAGCCATCCGTTGGGAGCCCCGGAGATTGCATCTATTGCAAGATTTCTGATCTGGCTGTCGCTAAGGTGATAGGTCGAGAACTCGACATCAGCCGAGCAAGCCGCAAGATAGATCTCACATATACTTCGTCAGTGGGTGACAAAAGTCATGAGGTTTCGCTCCCATACTCGTGTCTGAAAGGATAACTCGAGAGTTCCTTTGCAGATCTTTAGTCATCTTATATTTTTCTCTTTTCGTTTTCGCAGAGCAGCCCGTTAATGGCCTCTCGATAGCAAGCTTTCAAGAATATCCTTACCACCGTTATGATGCGTCTCCTCGCTATCTTCTGTCTTCTCTCTGCAGCAATAGGCGTCGGATCAGCCCAAGACGTACTTGATCCTAAGCCGGACGCGCCACAAGCCACTATCGGTGACGGAAAAGTCACCTACGTCCTTCCCGACATCGATGCACTACGCGGCTTTGACTTTCTCAACGCAGAACCAAAATGTAACGGCACTGGAGTGCGTCGCCGGCAGAATCCAAACGATGCGACTGCTCTATTGCAAGAAGGGGTAGCATTTTTAAGCCAAACCGGCAGCGATGGGTCATTAGCTGACATCTACTATCAAGCTGCGGAGGTGATACAATTACCAAGCCTTCCACTGTTTGTTATCGATGCGCAAAATCAAGCTTTGGCCCAACTAATAGCCTGGGCTGCCAACAATATGGTTATCCGTATTCATTATGTCAACCCAGCAGTCCTTCCAACGCTCGCACATCTTACCATCAGTGCGTTGATCATTAGCTGCTTCAACACAAAAAGGACATCCGACAGTTTACGTCGATTTGACGTTCCAACTCAAAACAATAATTTCCAGTTCTCGAACTATTGCCCCCCAGATAATCTCGCTCCGCTTTGTAGCGCAATCGAGCTCTGCAATGGGTCTAATGGAGTCTGTACGGCGGACTTCATGAAAGGGTGCAAATGCACAACACCACAAGCGTGCCGTAAGTCCGGAGAATGTTTATTTGATTGACAATCGAGTCTTACCTTATGATAGCTACACCCGATATCAGACCTTTCTGCGAAAATTGTGGTGGAACGGATCCCAATGGACTATGTAACGGGGTAAGCCCCGCCGCCCAAACTTTCTAGATCGTGTTGCTGACACTGGGTTCAAGGTGACGGGTCCCACCGGCACGACTAACATATACAAAGGGTATGGAATGACCGATAAAATAGACGCGCACCTATGCTGATCGATCTTTAGCTGCGAATGCTTTCCAGACCTCGACTCAGAAATCTACACACCTTGGAGTGATGATGCAAGCTTCAGTGATGCCTTGAATCAGGCCCAGCAGATCTTCGTTGGTGGGGGCACTAATGGGCCGAATCCAAAGTGCAACGGCGTAAGCACAAATACTTATGCGGCTGAAGCAGCGGTCACACAAGCGGTAAAGGACTTCTGCTCGGATCAGGGCAACCTTCATGGCAACCAAGATACCACTACCTCCAAAAGCTTCAATAACAAGATAAAATTGACCATCTATTGGCCAACGAAGTCAGGAGGAGACTTCTCTAATTGGGACATATCTACTGACGAGTGTCAGAAAGATTTCGGTCCCACAGTGAGCGGGTGTGACGGTAACGATGCCGTACACAATCCCGCAGATTTGAAGCACGGAGGTGTTTACAGAAGCGATGCCGGCCTAAAATACACATACCAACCGCTCAAGGGTGATCCTTTCGAAAAATCCTGTAACGGCTGGGACAGCGGACAGAAGGCTTTCATGAAACCCGATATTCTCAAACAGAACGTACTCGATGTTTGCGCGCATGCCGCTCAATTCGCAACAGGCGGTAAAGAAGGGCAATACTCCAATAGCTATAACTCCAATACCGATGATGCAGCATTCCTCAAGGTTGCCTGGGCAGCGGGGACCTCGCTTTCGGCAGATAATTGTGTCAACGACATGAGTGAACTCAACAGCGGTTGTGACGGCGACCCCATCCTCAATCAGTTCGACTTCAAATGGGGTGGCGAAAAAGGCAGTCCGTCTCTATTTTATCAGGTCAGCCCACTCACAAGTCGCATGCCGATCACATCTGGCGGCAACAGCGGCGACGCCGGCAATGGCAGATCTAGAGGAACAACGGGCAAGGACGGTAAGGCGATCGACAAAGCTGTTCTCCAGATGTGTCTTGCGGGGTATGGGGACCAAGGTTGCGATGGGCTTGACTGTGCCGGTATGTTATCTGCTGTGGTCTGGGTTTGGAGACATGCTGACCTTTGATCAGGTGTAATGGGTTTTTACAAGGGGCATTATTCCAGCTGGAACAGTCCTCAGGACTGCCATTGGGCTTGCGTCAATTCCTTGTCAAAGTTGATTGATGATGGTGTAAATAGCGCTTATTGTAACCATTGTGTCAATGGAGTTGCCGTATGTTGCTGGGAGGGTTTTGAGTTTTGAGAAACGTCTGTTTATATTGGAGTAAGGAGTTAGAGGAGGATTGACTAGGGAAGTAGTGATATCATATTCATGTACTATGTATGATATGCGGTTGAACGAGGCAATCCCCTCAGAGGGTCAGTACTGCTTTCATTTCACTTGTCCGTTGGAGTTGAAATCATGTCTCCGACAAGCTTCTGATACCGAGAAGAGATAGTGACCAGTGAAAGAATTGAAGATTGTTGGAAGTGTCACACGTTGGTGTAGCCTTCCAATTTCGGTATGCTACATGAAAGATGATCAGGATAATGTATGGGCTGAGCCCTCCATAATCGCACGCGGTTCGATGTGTTTGCACCGTAGCTTGGTTCTTGGCAAAGATACCCCAAAGAAAGAGAAGAACCATTATGTTAAAATGTAAAATCCAAAATCCAAAAGATGGAAAGACATGCTACGGGGATTAAGCGCGGTTCGGTTTTGCGAGGTGCTGCGATGGGATGAAGCTGTGTAAGCGCCTCCCGTTCATAAGTACTCAGCGTGGCGGTTAATGAATCTACCTACCTCAGACAGAAGAATTCAAAGTAATTCACCTGCACACAGACTACACGAATATGGCTGATGCCCGCGTTAAGCTCTTGCTGGGTTTTTTTTCTTAAGCTAAGTACCTTATCTCCGGGCGACCACAACGGACGGCCAACCATGGGAAGCTGCATGATGTACTCCGTCACAGCCAATCGTTCGACCCGAATATACCAGGATCCAGCAGAGCAACGACCGCTTGATAAGGCGCAATCCAGTAGGTACCTACCTTAATTCAAGTCACCGATAACAGGAGGCTCGTGCAGATGGCGTGATAAGAAATGTGTGACAGGCCCCGCCTCAGGGGACATGTCAAACGTCTTTCAACTTCAGTCGCTATCCTTGCGACACTTCGATGTGGTATGAGGAATCTAATAGCTTAGGCTTTATTCTGCTGATTGACAAAGTGGAAGTAGTTCCTGACGATGACGGATACCAAGGACGAACCCAAGGTGTCAAGCACCCCAAGCTTGGCTAATGAGGCACCCGTGCCCGTCTTGTCAAAGGGTGCAGTGGATCCTGTCTACGAAGCGAAGGCGCAGGTATTGAACAATGCCATTCAAGGAATCGGAATGGGGTGGTATCAATGGCAACTCTTCGTTGTTGTGGGCTTCGGCTGGGCGAGCGACAATCTATGGCCGATTGTGACCTCATTGATACTACCTGCGGTCGCCAGTGAATTCAAACCCTCTACACCGCCTCTTCTCTCTCTGTCGCAGAATATCGGGCTCTTGGCGGGGGCGATATTCTGGGGATTTGGGTGCGATATTTTCGGAAGACGCTGGGCCTTTAACCTGACAATTGGTATTACTTCGGTCTTCGGTCTCATTGCCGCCGGTGCGCCTAATTTTGCGGCCATCGGGGTCTTCGCGGCGCTTTGGTCTGTCGGAGTGGGGGGAAACCTGCCGGTAGACTCGGCGATTTTTCTTGAATTCTTACCTGGAACCCACCAGTACCTGCTTACGGTCCTGTCGGTCTTCTGGGCATTCGCACAACTGTTAGCGACGCTCATTGCATGGCCGCTTCTCGGATATCATACCTGCCAACAGAAAGCGGCGACCTGCTCCCGCTCACAAAACTTTGGATGGAGATACTTCATGATAGCCATGGGTGTAGTAGCAATGGTCATGTTTATCCTACGCTTTTTCTGTTTTACTCTCTACGAGTCCCCCAAGTATCTTATGGGACGAGGAAAAGACCAGCATGCCGTGGATGTAGTGCACGAGGTAGCCAAACGAAACGGCAAGACGTCGAATTTGACCCTCGCAGATCTAGAACAACACAACCGACAAGGACGGCAAGGGACAGACGCAGCAGCAGCACTACGCCGAAAGCTGGAGAAACTCAATTTTACGCATGTACGAGCACTGTTCGCAACTCCACGACTTGCATGGTCCACATCGTTGATCATGCTAATTTGGGCTTTGATTGGTCTTGGGTTTCCACTGTATAATGCATTCTTACCCTATATCCAGGCTACGCGTGGGGCAAAGTTCGGGGATGGCTCAACGTATCTAACATTCCGTAACTCTGTGATCATTGCTGTCCTAGGCATTCCCGGAGCGTTAATAGGTGGGGCACTTGTTGAGCTTCCAAACTTTGGCAGAAAGGGCGCATTGGCATTCTCCACGGCTTTGACGGGCGTGTTTCTGTTCGCTTCCACAACAGCCCTGACATCAAATGCTCTCTTGGGATGGAATTGTGCCTACAACTTGATGGCTAACGTCATGTATGCCGTCCTTTACGCCTATACTCCTGAAATATTTCCTACGAAAGACCGAGGTACAGGGAACGCTTTGACAGCGACGGCGAACCGAGTCTTTGGGATAATGGCGCCAATCATCGCAATCTTTGCCAACCTAGAAACGGCAGCCCCTGTATATGTGAGCGGCGCGCTTTTCATTGTTGCCGGTATTCTTACTATGCTATTACCATTTGAGCCAAGAGGGAAGGCAAGTTTGTAGCATTTTATGAGAGGGGATGAATCATGAACTCAAGGACGACATCAATCTATGTTCAAGGAGCTCTTTAGTCTACCCGCTCTGTCTTGTGGACAGTAATGCTAAGCAACTCAAAGAATGCTGCCATGTTCTTGGTCCGTCCTTCTCAAAGCCTTTCACCATCGTCACATACTACAGAATACCGTGTTCAATGCTTCATGTCAATTGCGTATGGTGTTTTTTCTCGTGAACGATCTACCACCTGTAGCGGAAAGTGCCTTTCCCAATACCGCCAATTATGGCAAGTACCCCTCGATCCCGATTTCAAACTGGCTTTCATTCCTCTTCTTCCTTTTCTTTCTCAACCCTCACTTCTTACCTGAAAATGTCATTTGCCCATCTTCGGCGTCGATCCTCGGCCCATAATGCCTCCTCTTATCGACTCGTATAGGCCATACCACTCGTATAAGCCATATTGTACATGATCTCCTGGGACAACAAGCTATCATGGCAGAGCAAAGTCACCACGCCGTATATCTCCTCCCTGCAGCAAACGGTATGTCAACGTTCTACAGTCTCATGATGGGTTGGCTGATCTTTCTCCATGTTAGCACCTACGATCTGCCAAGACCGACAAGCTACCATGGCAGGGCAATGTCATCACACCGTAGGTAATCTTAATACAATCAAGGGTATGTCAACGTTCTGTAGCCTTCTAATATACTTGACTAATCGTTCATCATGTAAGACCTTACGATCGACCAAGCTTGTCACGCCATAGACCTCCTTCACCTCCACCCCGGGCCTTCTTTTCGAACGGAAACAGCATTCTTCATGGAAGAGCACTGGATAAGAAACTGAGCAAACGATCAGCTTGAACGAAGAGAGTGTATGTGTTTACCCTCTCCACTATTCGATTTGTCAATAAGCTTCTGTGAACATAGCCCTGTATAGCGACAGAACGTGATTGCCAACACCACGACCTCCTCTCTTTTAGATGAGGGACAGATCTTGCCTAAGGTCTGTCCTTTCCTTTGTCAACAGACAACAGCATCTTGTCTGACCGTTAGGTAGAACCATTTACTAATGATAATAGAATCCGACTGCCGACAACTGGGATTTCCTTTCTCTCACGGGAAAGGTCGAAGTCGCATGCCAAAACTGAGACCTCATCCCTCCCACGAGGGATGTCGAACTTGCCCGTAAAAGCTGAGGCTCCTTCTCCCTTAGGGGAGAGGCCGACTTTAGCTATCAAAACCGAGAGCCGCTACCCCGCACTAGAGAGGTCGATTGTACGTGTCAAAATGGAATGAGCAGCGGGCTCTACTGCCACCTATAGAAAGTCTTCGTTTTATAGAAAGATTCATATAGGCTTCACAAAAACTTCATGCATGCTTCGTTCAGTGCTGTATGCGTGACTATCCAGTGCTCGATAGCGCCCTACCTAACGCTCTATACATGGATCTGCTCCAAGATTTCGATGTTCTAACATTTCGATCGTTAAATCTTTGATTTTCCCACTGTCCTTTTTGCAAATGACCATAAATGCAATTGGAGTAATCGTGACAACATGGGTGAACAAAGCAAAGAGCAATGCCATATTCGCATACAACTTGAGTGGACGAGCAGATACCTCACTATACGAAAAGATGTTTGATCAATTTCTTGTATCTTCGAACCTTTGTTTCATCGATAAGTTCATCACGCTTCAATATATCTAAATCACCAATACTTTCTCTACATAGTCTTGATCGTTTCTCTATTCGAGAATGAAAACCACGCGCCTCGTATTCTACAAGTTCTTTTTCTTCCTACAAACATATATCAGGCCGATCAGTCCCTCACACATTGAACACTCCAGCCCAGGGTATAAAAACTTGTAAACTAGCCATCGCGTTTCTGATGGATATTCCCCAGATATCCTCGCAAGGGGAATTGTTGGTTTCCCAAAGCGCTCAGCTTGTTCCAACGCAGATCTTTCCAAGTTGCGGTTTGATATCTTTCTTCTGTACAGTACGTTCCAAATTCCTATTAGCGGGCCATTGTAGTAGACCTTGCGGGAAATCCAGCTCGAATTTCCCCTTTTTTTCTTTCTGACAACCCCGGGTGTCTATCTACTTTGATGTCGTCGTCTGGGGACAGTAGGTAGACTTTGGAGAATGCATACAGTACCTACTTGTCTGGCGGCATGAAAGCTCGGCTACGGAGCAGCTGAGACTTGGGCGGCTGTAAGTTTGGGGGGTGTGCGCGCTCTCGGTCTTCGGGGTTGAGGTTTTGATTAGGTAGGTAGGTCTGGTCTGGTTTGGGTGGGTGGGTTGAGGTGGTTGTGAGGCGGGTTTGGGGAATGGGAAGGAGGTTGTGAGGCGGCGCTATGTAGCTCGCTGGGGGAGAGTAATGAGAGAGTAGGGAAGGGAAGGGAAGGGAAGGGAAGGGAAGGGAAGGGAAGGGAAGGGAAGGGAAGGGGGGAGGGTGGTACGTAAGAGGGCGGATGGAGCCAGCTGGGGGATGTTTGGAAACTAAGATATCTGCTTTTTTGTGGGTTTGCGATGGAGTTGTGGCCTTCTTTTTCTTGACAGTCGGGGCGGATTTTTTGCTAATCGGGCGCGTGGTGGTGAGTGAGAGCTTTGGGGCTGAGAGATTGGGGTTCGAGACCGTCGAGTTGGTTTTTGTTTTGGTTGTATGGTATGGCCGCGTGGTTTTGGGGAGTGTAAGTTGGGATTGAGGTGGGATGAGAGTGGGGTGGTTCGTATCGGGTGGTGTGGAAGGGTTGTTTCTTTGGGATGGGGCTGCGGAGGCTGAAGCGAGTTTTTTTGTGGGTTTCAAGGGTGGAGGAGAGGAGGAGGGGGTGTGAGTGTTTGGCAAATGTAGAGAGTGTGTGTAAGAGGGACAAATTGCTACTACGGAATACGTTGGCGGCTTGAGGATAACAGAAGGCTGTGACTGTAATACTTGTGTGGCGGCAACGATTATGAACAACGAAATTCGGGGATCCCGTCATCATACGTCTAGTAAGAGGTGTAGTGTCTGAGACATAGGCGATGCGTCAAGCAGGAACAAGGTAGTGTTGTAGAACTTGAACCAACATAGAAGTCGTAGTAGCGAGGAATTGCTGCCAATGGAGTTAGTTGAGAGGATCGTATGGGTGTTTCTGCTGACCAAGTTTGTCTTTGCAGCCAGTATACTTATTTGAGAAAGAACATGTGTTCGTTGAATTCGGCATTTGCTCGAGAACAAGATGACAGGAAACCTGTCGCTCGGAGCTCGAGTTTATCTGGAGGGAAAACAATAATTCGATTCCAGGCAAAGCTGATATGATAGAGAGTATCTACTTATTGAGATGGGACTGGAGAATGGTGCAAGGCAGCAGACAATAATCGATAGTCAAAATAGTCGATAGTCAAAAATGCCCGGTCCACCATTAGATTAAGTGATAGTTTGGTATTCACTTTGATGTTTGATCAATTCGAATGTCTAACTCTTCATGCCGCAATAGTTTTGCCGAGTCAATACTTGTATACGTTCCCACAACCAGAAGAGTCTAATCGTCCCTTTGGAACATAGCTGGAAGGGCCCGGTGGTTGGTTCCTGACTTTCTGCACTCGCTGGTGTGAACGACTGCCTATGTTGTTGAATGAGCTTGGAAGGACAGTCGCCAGTTTCTTCATCAGCGCCTCACTATCTCATCTTCTTGCCGAGCGACAAAGGTATTCGGCGACGAAAAAGTTTGTAGTCGCTCGCCGTTGTCGCTGATATCTGTCTTTCTAGGCACGTTGCCTTGAGTGCGCCCTGCTGTTACACTCACGGGTTGTAGATTCGCCGTTATCTCACGTATGCGATATTGAAGACATACGTACTCCACTAGAATACGCTCAATGGCTTGTTCTGCGGAGTCTGCTGAGCTTTACGCTGGGTTATGTGCTTGATTCGGTCTGATGGAAGGATCAAGACAAGTGCGTGGCAGCAAATAACCACCCAATGTGCAATTGCGGCGATGGCGTCATATTCTACCTTCACCTTTCCCATATCAATGGTAGAAAATGCTTTGCCTTCTGACAATCCAGCGACATGCAAAGCCGTTTAACGTCAACCATGGCGAAACTGTTCAAGTACACACCACTTACAGTAGCCAACGCCTCACGAAACTTACTACGAAACTTGGCGGCAAGTGTCCACCGTGCTCTGTTGGATCTACTGTATACCTTACCCTCACTACGGCATCAACCTGCCAAAGAAGAAAGAAAACCACAACACTGTACCAGCGCGGTTAGGAATCGAACCTAATATAAAATAACTCTCCAACGACTTCAACGACACTAACTACATACTACCTTATCCTCACAGCCCTACTAGTGATTGGTTGGATAACAATCAAGATTTCCATCACGATAATCGCCGGATTCTGCGCCCGAGCCCACGGTATGTAATCGGGATACTCAGCCAGTACCTCTAGCGATGCGTCAATCGACCTCTTTCCATCTCTCAGCTGCTTCGCCAATGTAGGGGCGAAGTGAGTTTCCAGTGCGGCCATTTCATGAACGGTCGGAGGGAAGGGGTTTTCATCATGTTCATGACGCAGCGATCGTCGCTTTCCAAGATTGTGGGCCCAGAACATTTACAAATATCCCGGACAATCCCATATTAAATCTCATACCATGCATACCTTATTCCGTAAATCTGTTTGTTCCCGTCCCACCAAGGGGGCTGATGGCAGGGTTCTCCTGGACGCGACTTCCACAATCGGGACGCACTTGTCCTCCAACGGGAAAGAAGTCTTTCAGCCACAGACTCACCTCGGTAAACTAGTCACTCTTAGTGGTTCGCTAGGAAGTTGGCCTTATCAGTTTGAACCCCCACTTCGACTTCGACGTCAACGTATCACTACTGGCCCTGCGTGTCGCAGACGATAAGCTGGCATGATGTATCGGAAAGGGGCCGGCACGAAACGGATACATCTTGTGGTGGATCGTATGCAGAAATGTTGTTCGTGATTACTCGACACTACTCGAACACACGTATCTACTACTTCTGTACCGCGGTAGCCTTTCCCTACCAATATCACCCACATGTTCCCAACTCCCAAGCATGGCTTATCAAAGGCTCGTTTACTGATCAGCGACTAAGAACCTCCGGATAACTGGGTCCCCTATCCTGGTGGTACACGAGGCTTTGCTACAAGCACGGTGCGCACCAAAGGATGCATGCTGCATCCTTCCGTTGTCGCTTAGCTCGTGTTGTGTGAGATGAGTATCCACTTCTGGTTCCTGGCACAACACACAACATCACAAGTTCACAACAGCCTTGCAGGGGCCGACGAAAAGCCTGTCACAAACGTTTTTCACAATCTTTTCCGCATTCGACCCCAGCGTCTCACGTTCGCAGTCACTTGTTGCCTAATTCAGACCCACAGTTCATTTCGGTGTCTACCGATACCTGGTTTTCCCGCGTAGATTTTTCTTAAACCGGCAGCGGTCCTGCTCACTCCATTTTCCCTTGCTTGCTGGCCATGGCGGATATAGCCCCCGTGGCGCCACAACTGATATCACGTTGGGGCTATTTTCAGACATGGATTCTATGTAATCATACTGGCCACGCCGGTCTATGAACTGGCAAGAAGTCAATAAGGCTGCGCCAATGTTGGCGAGCTGACAAAGGATGGGTCTGAGTCCGGATGCTGCAGTGTCGTGGGGCTCGGAAAGTTCACGTAAACATTCACTCCTTCGGCTGAACCAAACCTCTGACTTCCTAGATTCCTGTTTATCTTTCAATATTCTTTCCATTCTCTTGTGCAATCTACATTCGTTCAT
>JAABUW010000665.1_pt1 | contig 64794 bp, 99 predicted proteins | sample 5560081 | NCBI WGS metagenome assembly JAABUW01 (sample SAMN10711882, study PRJNA513363) | rock metagenome | isolation source: Antarctica rocks | place: Antarctica: Victoria Land, Knobhead sud | reverse complement strand
GGCTCCCACTGCTCCCACTCGCCTGAGTGACGGGCTTGTAGATATGATTGTGGTGCTGTTGTGCTTGCAAGGAGAGCATGCGCTGAAAAGAGATGTGGATCGATGCCGCCTTCGTCAAGAGGTTGTACATTAAGCGGATCATCATCATCGATATTGTCTGGGATATTGGTCGTAGTGTTTCTTGTTGATCAATTCGGGAGAATTATGACTTCAATGACTTCAATGACTTCAATGACTTCAATGACTTCAATGACTTCAATCTCGAATCGGCTGAGGCTATCCCTCAGCGATGTATACCTATATACTTCCATAGCTTTGTGTTCCGTGTCTCGTCTTCCAAACATCAGCGTCTCGATCTCTGCAGTGGCGCAAAAGGTGAATCTCGGCACCGTTTTGGGCGTCCTGTGATGTGCGACTCTCGGCGATAGTTGGCGAAAACGTGGTTTTGCCGTCGTGGTTCGATATGCGATCGTGACAGCATGATCCTGACGGTTTTGGGTTTGTACAGCGGGCGTGGTACAGTGTTAATTCTCAAGGCCCCACCCAAGCTGCGGGAAGTGTATTAAGACAAGCTATTATTCCATCAAGGGGATATTGTGCGAACGCAGTGCGTTAGCTCATCCATCATCGAGACTTGCGGCCGATAGTCTATCCAACATTAGCGGAGTAATGGTGGACTGGTGGATAAGGGGCAAAGCGAAACGGTGATTGTCTGGGGGAGAGTGTCACGGTACTACGTCGACCAGCAAATAGGCCCGACGCTCAGCTCCTAGAATCGGCGATAATCGTCTGAGCTTCGGCAAAGTCGGGCTACCGTGGTCGAACTTAGCTGGAATAACTCGAGGACACGCGTGGGTGTAGCCGAGTTAAGTGTCGAGTAGCGTGGGCTAGAGATGCAGAGGCTATGAGTAGGCTAGGTAACTATAGTGACTCTAAATGACTTTCAGTGGCTTTTAGTGACTCTTACTTTAATCTTGTCATGTCGGGGACTTGACCCGTATATAGTTGGTGGATTTCCCGGAGGTCGAGACTTCCAATTGGTGTTTTTAGCTTTGCTAGCGTAGCGGTATGAAACCAACTATTCATATCAGCCACGTGACAACAGAGCCTTCAGCTCTGGATCATACGTCAACCGTGGTTCTCAATACCACACTTCTCGTCCTAGTCTCAAGTCCACCTCATTGGGTCACAGCCCCGATACCTCCAGTGACAAGTCAGAGACACTCCGTGTTCCAGTCTTAGTCTGTGGAACCCCCGATCCGATCCTCCGTGACAGCAGGAGTGACAGGAGGAGTCTTAAGGGCGTGTAGTCCGAGTAGCCGCTCTAATTATTGCAATAGTAACGCCGGGGTCCACGGCGGGGCATGCTGGGCGCGTCGGCCACCAAATTAGATGGTCAAAGGGCGAATGCGAGATTGGATGTTGAGAGATAGTGTTGAGCAAGAAAAATCAGGCACGCACCGGATCACGTGCCCTTCATTATTCCGCTGATTTGAGTACCCCCTGCATAGCGAGCAGAGGTCTAAGGGTGGCGAGCTCAGGGAAGCTCCCTGAGACGTCTCATAGGATGGTCATGGAGGTATGTGGTCTGCCTGAGCTCAATCTAAGAGAAAAGGTGAGGTGACAGGCCCGATTGAGTGCGGACGCAGCTATTGGCAAATCTTACGGTCGCGGTTCATGAGGTCTTTGCGGTCGTGTAGCTGTCACAAATCAGGGTTTCTCTGGCATCATGCTTACCGTTATGTCTAAGCGACAATGAGGCAGACTTCTCTCACTGGCACGTCATCCTAAGCGGACCTGCAGCATGCCAATCTAAACATTCCAAGCGCTCCTACAAACACTGCGGGTCACGATGAAACCCGCCGTTGAACCATGCGCAATGGGATTCGAATCGGACCGAGCTGCAAGAGATTCAAATCATTACACGATCGAGATGATACGGAAGGCTGAACACCTACACGACCTGCCGGAGCTATGAAGAGAAAAACTTGCAGTGGCTTGAACAAAGTCGTATATGTCATATAAGCCTGGCTTGGAGTTCGGCGCTGCGGCAAACTTGGCTATTGAGCCACGACAGAAGCCATGCTGCTTAAGTCGCTCGCGGACTTCAGTCTGAGTCACCAAGGCGGAAAGGGAACGGCGATTGCAGACCCGAAAAGCTACGAAACGGATCGCATCAAGGCAGCGTCGGAGCGGTTCGTAGATGAGAGCCCGAGCGTCTCGAGATGGGTTCAGAGAGTGACAAGGTGATGTGGAGCAGCGCAGAAGATCAGGGCGATGCGACAGTCGAGGACGATGCGATGGAGCAGCGAGCTCTTGGCGACGAGGAGCAGAGTAGCGCCCGGAGGCCGGCTCATTCGAACCGCGAACCACCTTTTCGTCATTGTTTGATCTCAGGATTATAGGAAATGAGACCGAGTCGCGAATGGTGGAAAGATCGGAAAGAAGGAGGACGATTGTCGGATTGAGGATAGTCCAAAGAGACGACAAAGATCAACGCGCCGTTCATCAGAATTACGGCATTACCGCACTCGGTAAGTCCGGGTTAGTGGAGATCAGCCGATGCTTTGACGTACTTCCACCTTCAAATTCTGCTTTGGTGGCCCTCAGATGAGCCCTATGTTTATACGTTGAAGAGGTTTCTATAGGCTCCCGATCGTCATCGCACTTCACCCCGACGCTGGACGGTCTGAGCCAGGATTCGGCGGGAAGCGACCGCAAATCCGGCGATACACATGCCCTCTATGATCCCATTTCGGCCCGCGCCTTTCGCGGTGACCACAGACTATGAAGGCAATCCGATTCGAGCGGGCGGGGACAGCTTTGGTCTTCACGAAGACGTCACCCGCGTCAATGCGGCCATGGCCGGACCCTCGCGCTGGAATTCTGGGATGCGCAATGATGCGAATATAGGCCTCGCACGCGAAATGGATCCTTTACTGAAGGGGGAAGATCTCACGGGACAAGAGTGAGCCTACTCTACATGGTTTTCAGTGAATTGAGGGCTCATGGACAGTGATAGCTACGCGCAGAACCCTTCAAATCACATCCAACACTCACCGTCCTTAAATCCGCATTCTGGCTATCACCCCTCATCCTACGGTGTCAACCTCTCCTTCTCTGCCGCAACATTAGGCGCACAGTCCTCACATGGCTCCTCATCCTTAGGCATGAGCATCTCTCCACCTCATTGGGCTCCTGGCAAAGCACCTTGGGGAACATCAGGCAGCTACGTTGGTAGTCTAGGCGCGATGGGAGCCAGCTTCGGACGGGAGAGGGACAGGGAGCTTGAGGCCAAATATGTCAAGGACTTTAGCTGTTGCGCCAGACAGCTGAACGGCCTGCATGAACTCTTGGAGCAGTAAGTCGATACATACTGAGTTGTCGCTCACGGTCAGTTACGAGGAAGAGCACGCCAATCTCGCTCCTGACCTCAGAATGGCTGCACTGAATGCCGCTCAGAACGGCAATCCCCTGAATGCGCAAGGCTCCCGGTCAGAAGCATCTCAACAGTTTGCAACGATGAGTGGGGACTCTCACATAGCTCCGCCTCAAATCGCTGCTGGAAGTCTTCACCTTCACCAGAATCACGGCGACGCTCCGACTCCTCCCGGTATGCAGGACATCGAGATGGAAGAACCTCATCGGCCCTCCTTGCCCCCCGCATTTCTTCAGATGCCTCAGCCTACCAGTATACGCACTACCGGATTTCAATCTACTACACCTCAGAGCCCATGGGCGACAGCCTTTCGTCCACAAGGAACCGAGACGCCTCCTCATGGGGTTCCTCCTAGCCTCCTGTCTTTCGCCCCGCCGAACTCTGGACTTGGAAGCAGGCCCCTCACGCCAGAGCAAGTCGAAGCCAAGGCGTCTAAGAAAGCGCAAAGAAAGGCGGAGAAAGCTGCCGCGAAGGACGAGGCTTCGGCGAGCGATGCGGAAGGCGAAAAGAGGTTTCTCTGTCCTATCTCCGGTTGCGGGAAGGTATACAAGCAGGCGAACGGGCTCAAATATCACCTCACCCGCAGTATAAATAGTGGTCATGGTAAGGTCGCAGCTCTAGGAGGATTGACATCCTTGTTGGGGGAGAAGGGCAGTGACACGGAGATCTAATGTCGGAAAAGTGCGACAGAGCGCGTTGTATGAATTAATGTATAGTAAGTCGTGTTAGATGTATCTTGCACCTGTGTCGGTCATAGCATGACGGGTACCAGAAACAATCAATCTTCGTCCATCAAACCGTCCTCCGATCCGGTTGCCGCCTCTTGCGAAAGATCCTTCCCCTCTGTGAAACCATGACCTCGAGACCAACGGGATCCGAGTTGTATTCGGAAGTCCTACATGTCAGCTGAAGAACGGCGATCGATACACTTACAGCCATCTGCAGACCGAGGAGCTTGAGGATTCTACATTTCTCACTGGACAGCTTCTCGCCTTTGCGACAGAGTGTATGGGGGTTGTTGAGGGAAGGTACCCCTCGGATAAGGGTGCTGGCGAGACCGAGAGCGCGGAATTGGGGGTCCATGGAATGCGGGAAAGGGTCACCAGAAGGTGGCTCGGTATAAGGCGTTAGAAGAGGTCCTTGGGAATACATATTGTCAATCCAAGGAAATTACGGTGATTGAGTCCAGACTGACCTGCTGGCAAGGTGATATCCCTCGTAGCGAGGCCGCCCAGACGTGCGTATTCAGGTTTGGACCACGTCTTAAACCACTCGAGGGTGTCGTCCACAGGATGGGAGGTGAGAAAGAGGCCGACCGGTCCTCGAAGCCTCTGCTCTTTGTGAGTAGATAATCGACCATCCGTGAAGGGAGACTCGCCTTTGCAAGCGGACTCAATCCATCTTGATATTCCACTTCAGGCGAATCACCCAAAGCTTTGGTCATGACTTTTCCTTTGCCAAAGAAGAATCGACCTGTCCCTCTCCATTGAGCTCTGACTTGCTTGAGTCCCTCGTTTCGCATATCGCCAACGCTGAAGAGCCAAGCATGATCATAATGATCCAGCTGGGTTCGAACCTCGTTGACGAGTGATGTCTTGGAAGCTTTTGTACTCCTTATGGGCGTTTTGGACAGTGTTGTGACTTTGGCTCGCTTTGACTTTGGCATGGTGACTGGAGAAGTCTGATTAGTGGTCCTGAATTTTGGGGTCACAGAAAGTTTTGTTGAAGCGAGTCGCACGTGTCGCCACTTTATCGGCGTTTCGGAGAATGGTGGCGCATCAGAGCCTAGTCAGGCGCGTTTGGACGTATCCCCCTGTTCTTGACTTCATTCTGTCTCGAGCAGAGTTTCCATTTACTTTCATCGCCATGCCACATGCTCCCACCAATACCGTCGACTCGGACATCGCCACTTTCAGCAGAGTACCACCCCCGCCTTATCCTGGTTCCGAGAACGTAGACGCCGGCCAATATGATCTCACTCCGATCCCTCAGAATCAAAACAGACCCAGGTTACCAGAGGAGAAGAGAAACCCTCATCTGATGAACTGTGAGTCTTACATGTTTCTGCTTTACGCCTTGACCTGACACTCTTGTTCCCTAGTGCCCGAAGATGTCACTATCGTGAAATTCCAGACTATTGTTCGCGAGGCGAGGGAGATTGTCGTGGGTAGGATCAAGGTGCCAACTGTGAGTAATGTCGACGGCGTGCATGACCATCTACTGATCTCGAATAGCCCGGCCCGAACTCTCACGCCTTTATCCTCCGTCGGTACGACACCAATGCGGTATCTCTCACCACAATGTACAAAGTCGCCTTCCCCGGCGCAACAGAGGACGATGAGAAACGTGAAATGGATTGGGTTGGTCGCCCCTCCCCCATCGAAGCGATGTCCTTACGTCCTCCGCCAGGTCAAGTCCTCCTATGACACCCGCAACACAAACGGTGGACGCGGTTGTGAAGCCGTGAGGCTTGCAGGGCAGTGGTACGTGTCAATGGACTACCTCAGCCGGATCATGGCTGATTTTCTTGCAGGGTCAGCAGGCATCTTGCCATCCACCTCGCTCCCGCATACGGTATCTCGGAGCTTGTATCGGTAAGTGCAACCATGAATATCTGGTTACATTTGCTGATCCGAAGCAGGCCCTTGCCCGAGCCGTTCCCGATCCCAACGTCGCTTACCGCAAGTCGCAACGATCTCAGCAAGCTGCCGACGAGATAGCCCGCCAGAAGCCCACCCCACCGGCAACCAGTAGTGGACCTGCCATTCCATCACTAACCGCCGACAGCGCCTCGCCTATCCCCAAGCGTCAGCGGAGGCAGAGCCCTCGCCCCGGAACTGCCGCTGCTCAAGACGATATGGCCATTGACGATGATAGGCGACATCTGACGCTGGAAGCCACGACTACTCTCACAACACAGCCGGGTGCACAGGTAGACATGGAGGCGGAGATTCAGTCCGCCAAGCAGTTGGTCATGGATCTCAAACGTGAGTTGCGGCTTCGGGCCGCCGCCGGAGAGGAGCTCGAGGATCAGGGTCACGAGGTTGGTGAGGAGAGCCGAGGAGTGAAGAGGGTCAAGGGTACAGATGAGGCGGTGGTTATTTCGGGTGGTGCTGGCAAGGAACGAGTGGTGAAGAGGAGCAAGAGAGTCGACCAGAATAGCATGGGAGAGACAGCCAAGCGAGTCGCTTGGGGTGCCCTCATCTTCGGCCTGGGTGTGGGTGCTGCTTCGTGAGTTACACGATTCTCATCCGCAAATCTCGTGTTAATCGTTAGCAGTCTTCTCCCTCAGATTGCGGCGAACTTCTTCTGATGCTGGTCGTCTTTTTAATCATACCGTATTTCCAGACATAGCCGTACTCCATACCCTGTAGCTGTCATACACCGTAGCTGTTGATATCTCCGTTTACCCGTAACTTCTGATAGCCTTGATTAACGTAAATAGTTCTACCAAATACCGGCGAGGAGTCCCTAGGTCTACAGCGCAAAGGCAGGTAGCGTCCATAGGTCTATACCCAGGTAATGTTCATATACTTTCATGTAAGGCTCAGTGCCTATGCTACGCTTGATGCCACGATTCGCATCCTGGAAGACAAGCTTTCATTGCTGATCAGGGATAATCAATCTTCTAAGTAAGACTTTTTCCCTAGTATGGACACTTTCCTCCCTCTGCGACTACCGATCGAGATGGCGAGACCCTCATCTGCCTCACCGTCCTCTGGCATCGGAGCGCTTGTCTGCCGACTTAAACCAAGCCGCATGGTACTGCTTTTGACGTCTTCTCCGACGCCGAGCGGACTTCTAGCCCGATCTGCGGCAAAATTGGCACGTAAGGGCGAATGAGCTGCTCTAGCAGTAGCGCGAGATGGTGATCTGTGACCAAATTCTGACGGGAGCGATGGACTGGTCGGCGCTGAGTTCGTGGGCTGTGGTCGCGGCGAAGCAGGGGTTGCTGCAGGGTCAACGGGTCCAAGAGGAGAGGAGACCGGGATGGCGGCCAGAGTGGGAGCGATCGAGGCCGGAGGCGGTATGGGTAAGGGATCAATCTCAAGGCCCAGTATGCCGTTGCTTGACGACCGGCAATGTGGCGTGAGATTCGGGGCACTATTGGGAAGGACAGGTTTCGTTGCACGATCGTCGTAGTCGTCATCATCGGAAAGAGTTTCGTTCCAGTCGAATTCCTCCTCGTCAACGCCTCGGGTGAACTCTTCGCTCAGGCTCGAACCTCGTCTGATTGATGAACCATTGCGAAGCCGCGATTCCCATGTCAGCGCACCCGGACGATCGAGATGATCTCCGATTGGCAGGCCGCCAAATCCTGGTGAAGGAAAACCCGACTCGGATGCAGCCACGTTAGGCATGGGTAGGCCTTCCAGACTACCGCGATGGATGGCATCAGCAGGCGATGTCCCGGCTGACGCGAAGACGGATTCGTCGACATCCGACGATCCGTTCGCACCCTTGTCCTTCTTGCGCAAACGTGACCGCTGGCTGCTGTTCCGGGACAGCAACCTCACGAGTTTGCTACCAAATCCTTTCCCCATACTGGACGTGTCGCTCGGGGATCGCTGCAACCCACGGCCGTCGATGTCACTTGATTGGCGACGGCGAAGGTTTTTGGCGGGCGACATATCGGCAGCATTCTTCAGCTTGTCGAGAGAGCTAGAGGAGGCCATCGGTCGAGGGGAGTGAGGAGGATTGGTTGTGATCGGGGCAGCCAGTGTCGGCGCTCGATGACCTGGCGCAACGGGTTGGGAGGAGAGATTGCGGTGAACGACGAAGCCCCGGTGGCCAGAGTGGTTCGCAGGTCCATTCGTAGCCCGGTTGACAGGCTGTCCGTTGAAATTGGATATTGTCGGTATGAGCTCGGTTCTCAGGTCTGGCGAGGCTAGCTGAATAGTCTGGGGTCTGGGAGATGAAGGAACGTCCAGCGCTCTTGTTCCGAGGGTGGAAATGCGGCGGGAGAGACTACCGGGTGGTTGCGGACTGATGATCGGAGAAGAATCCTTACCGCCCGATGCCACTCTTGAGCCAGAGCTGAGTTTGTTGGGCGTGCTCTGAGGTGTTCCTTGCAGACTTAGCTGACTGTTAGTGTTCGAAGGGCGATTTGAAGCATGTGCGCTTGAGGTTGCGCTGTCCACGTCTCCTATACTGCGGCTCCGATTTCGCCCATTCGCACCAAAAATTTGGAGTTTATGCGAGATCGACTTGATGCCTTTGCGGAATTTGTCCCGAAAACTGCTCGATTTGATGACAACGGCAGCTACTTCGTCGCTAGAGACAGTGACGAAGGTTTGAGCATGAGGATCGGTGCTTGCGAGCCACGCAGTGGGATCTGATAAGCCACGGAGAGTAAAAGGATGACGCTGATATCAGCTATGGCAACAAGTAGCCACCCACCTTGGCCTGTTCCGGAGAGATCCGCTTCCCGGGATCCTTCTCCAGTAAACGCCTCAGCAAATCGAGGCACTCCGTCGCTTCTTCGCTCTCGCGGAGTCCTCCTTGCCGGCCTGTCTGCATACGGTCTTTGCCCATGAATGGGGGAATTTCAAAATCCGCGGTCGGGATGACTTGCATGAGGAGGTATTCATTCGGGGCGTCGAATGGAGTTTTACCGAATAGCAAGCAGTATAGCGTAACGCCCAGAGCCCAGACATCAATGGCATTGGTCATTGGCAGGCGTTCCCGTTGTTGAATGGTCGACGAAGAATGCGTTCTTGCGGGATCTGGACGCCGCGAGAGGCTAGAGTCATTACTGAGAGTCGGTTTCAACGGGAAAGTCCGCCCGCCGGGGGACGTGACGAGTGGATCCGATCGACTGGAATTGGTTTCCACGTGATCTTCTACCACCGAGGGTGGGCGAAGAGTGAGTGCAGGAATCTCCTGGACCGTTGAAATTGGAGGCGATAGTGACCGGCGGGGTCCGAAATCGTTTTCAAGGCCGGAATAACACATCTCGGGAGCGAAGAAGGCCGGGGAGCCGGCGGTTTTTGCGAGTTCGACGTCGCCGATGTATTCCTCACCCTCAGATCCACTTTGAGCCGATGCAACGCGGAGCGCCTCGGAATAGTGGGAGCAGCCGAAATCGGAGATTTTCACGACACCACTGCCTGCGAGAAGGAGATTGCTGGGCTTGATATCGCGATGTATGATGCCCTGATGGTGCACTGAAAATGAGCGACAATGTGGATGTAGCGACTGACAATATTCCAAACCCAAGAGAGTATCGCGAAAAATCCGCCGAATCTCACCGACGCTGAGGGCAGGTGATCCTTCCTCATCTTTCCAATGTATCTCCCCGTTTTCGCAGTATTCGAGTACCATGTAAAGCTTGCTCGAATCCGGGTCGTCAATGATCTCTTTCATCCGTACGACATTCGGGTGATTGACCTTTTTGAAAATGGCGATCTCCTTGCGAATTCTGCCCTGTCAGCGCCGTGTGTCCCGAGTGAGTCGCTTACTCGCTCTCATTGACCAATTTTCCACCGTCATTCCGCGAGATGCCGCCTTTCTGTCCGCTAAATCCCGTCAAACGCTTCTTCTTCGGATTGCGATCGACAATCTTGATGGCCTGTTTGTCAGCGACGGAAACAAGCTGATCACCCACGTAGAATGCACTGCCCATGATGCCTAGGCCGATATCCCCCTCTTCGCCTGCTGGTAGATCCACAGACATGTCTCGTCCCAGACGCACTCTCCCATGAGAGCCATGGCCTATTTCTTCCAGCACCTAGCGGGATTAGACAAGAGCCATGCCATGGATAGCGTACTAAATATTGGTTGATCATTTTCCTGCCGGTTCCCGGATCTCGCTCCACAATCAATTGAGGTGTCTCGATGCTAAGGGGTCAGCTATTGAAAAGCAGCGGTCGACTCACACTTCGGCATTGCTACTTTCCGACATGGGACTCCGCCATCCTTCCTGGCCTTCGCTCGGCTTTGGCCAGTCGGATGACATGGGCACATCATCCTTTTGCTTCCCCTTCCCTTTGCTCGATTCCTTTCTTATCAGGAGGCTGGACGGTCTTTTGCTGTCCTTCGTTGAACTTTGGCGAGACAGTGACCTCGGGGCGGAAAACCTTGGTTGACGAGGATCGTTAACCAAGGTCGAGCTCTCAGCCTGAGGTGACGATCGTCCGCCAATCAAACTGGCACTACCGTTATGGGGCGAAGGTACAAGCCCGGAGCGATTAGATGACCTAGAGTTCCGACGGTGGAGAGATGAGGAAGAGGCAGCTGCTGAGTCGGAAGTGGACGGGAAGGACAAGGTAGACTGCATGATTTGAGACGTTGGGGTGATAATGGGTGAAGAGATGAGTGAGGAGGAGGCCTTCCCGGGCGGAGGGGCGAACAGTGGAGGGGTTGACATTGCAGGTCGGACTAGAGTAGCGATCCCAATCGAGCTTTGAGCGACGAACATGAGACGGACGACGTACTGACATGTACTTTTGCTTTCCGATGCACCACTCTCAAGCGAATCCTGGCAAGTTGAGGGATCGTGTCGTGAAAAGTTCCGTCCTTGAACGCATCGATCTCGTTCCCTCTGAGCTTCCGGGTTCTTCTCCATCGCCTATCCCAGCAATGATGTTCCGCCTCTCAAGCGGATTATTTATCAAGTCGTCGCCTTGATCCCCTTGCCTAGCTCTCCGCCCTGAACGGCCGCTCTGCGGCGGTCCGCTGGCACTACGCCCCGTCTCTGCTCCTTGCTAATGTCGGAAGCCTTCGGGAGCGGGCACAAGACTCAAAACCGGTTGGATTGATGACACCTGGGCCGACGCGAGCAGACAAGGTCGTTGACATGAATGGGCTCCGAGTCAATGGCTGGAAAAATGACGGATATTGATCGGTAATGAATCAGGCGGAGGAGGGTCGATGGAAGAACTCGTCTGCGAAACTTCCGGACCTCGGGAACGAATTATTGGTAGGATTATTACGCGCTCAAAGGAAGGAGAGATGGGCGTCGAGGTAAAATTTGGAGATTTCAAGACGCTTTGGAGACGTGGGCCTGATATCAAAGTCATCAAAACGGTACGAGGGGCGGAAGCTCGTTTGAGGGCACCTACTTTTGGAGAAGAGTACGACGCTTCAAAGCGTGGGAATCATGCATACAAAGCCACAGCATAGATTTCACTCCCCTACATGTCTGAAATGCATTCACTTCATCTTCAACCCTCGTTGAGTAGTCTCAAGAGCAGATCGTGCCGAGAGTCGTGTCCGACCGGGTCGAAGTCAAGCTTGGCGTTGGGCAAGGAATCAAGGTCGAGCTGAACTTGTATGAGACCCGCTTCAAAGCTCGCACTGGAACTCTCGTCTGCGTAGAGGATCCCCTCCTCGTCCCACAAAGGTCCGGCCAGCACCTCTCCGAGTGGATTTATGATACAGCTGCCGCCTCTAGACCACACTGAATTACTCTTTCCGTTGGCCTCTGGAGAAGCGTCTTGGCCATTGTTCGAAGGCGTTGATCGCCTCTCGGTCGAACTTGCCATACGAGCAGGGTAATGTTCGGGAAAGTCGGCAGCTGTTTGGTACTGGTTGACTGAGGAATGCCTTCAGACATACTCGCCCCGCAGAGCTCGCCAGATACGACGAAGCATCTGCCTTCCTGTGCGACGTGTTGCATTGACGGAAGCCAGGTCAGTCGTCCATCTGCTGTCGGGGCTGTGTATCTGTCTCAAGATTGAGTCTAGCTTGCTCACGATGCAGGAAGCGGCTTACATCTCAACGCCCTTTTGATACAAAAGATACCTGGCTAGAGGTATGTAGTCTACCAAACATCAGTAAACACCCTTTCACAGGTTGGGTGATCGAGAGCCACGTACTCTCCCAGCAAATCAGCCCTCCGATCGTCCCAATCGCTATCTGCACGACCGGCAAGCTGCCTAAAGCCCCTCTCCCCTTCACCACTTGGGTCCGGTGTGTTTTGGGTGGTTGGGGGGATAAGATCCTCCTCCTTGACTCCACACGATCCCCTCAGCAGCTGTGGGCTGAAGCTTTCGGTGCTGGGAAAGGAGTCTGCCATCGGGGCCGAACAAGAGGTTGGTACACCAAAGTTTCGCGCCAACGAGCGAGCACTCGACCACTCCGATGGATAAGTGCTTCAGTGGATTCAGCAGGAGAGACCATGTAGTAAGTAGGACTCACCAAATCATGGTCAAGCGAAGTCTGACATAACTGCTGGAAAGCCCAGAAGTCATCTTCGGGTTGCTGCGAGGACACTCCTGCGAGCCAGTCTTGACCTTCGACTCCCTCGGGCACCTTGACGCTGGACTGACGAACGCGATCAGAGATGGAGAGTGTCTCATCCGCAGATCCCACTCACTCTTACATATCGAACATACCATTCCGGGTTCTTCTCGACCGAGCGAGAGCCGATCTGGAAATCTAGGTTCCTTGGATAGGCGCTCAGAAAAGCCTCGGGAAAGACAACCAGTTGCGCTCCCTCCGTTTCTGCTGTTCCAACCGGGGATCGCAGCTTGGATATTGACTTCTCGAGATCATAGGCTACGGAGCGGCTTGTACCCCGGCCACACGTACCTGCCTTCAAGAAGGCGAAGGCTCAGTGAGGTCAGAAGGCAAATCTGTCCAGGGAGATAAGCCGAGGCGGATATTATCGATGACCAAGGTCGCCCGGGCTCGCGCGGCTGATTTTCCTCTGAGGATATCGTGTTCAACGGTACAGGAATGTTCATTTCGGGGCAGACATACGGGCTTTTTCGCTGGGGGACATTGACTCAAGACCGAGATTCGCAGGAAACGGAAAATTCGCCAAGATAGCACGAGTGCATTATGCCTTAGATGGATAGATGTGTTCATGATTGTTATAGATGAGGTTTTGTTCGATCAGGATGGTGTGACGGAAACGGACGCTCTCCTGTAAATTCCGACCATTAGGCTTTCATGAGGCGAGCAGCTCGCGGTATTACGACAGCTTGCCATGGATTTCGAGAACATCTCGATTCGGGCTTCCAGTATAAAGCCAAGCTCGGGGTCAACCTGAGACTGCGGAATAAGCTCGCGTCGACCTGGTTGAACATACTTTTGCTTCAGCTGCGACGCCCGCCCTGGTCCCTGCCACCCAGTACCCCCTGTCTTATGAGAGCGGATCGTTCGATTGCCTGTTGAAAGGAAGAAAGTATGCGGAAAGTGCCAAAGAGCATGATGCAGAGTATCGCCATGACGATGGGACGCTTATACCGTGGATCTCGGGGGAGATGGCCTTTGATAGCGGAAAAGTCGATAGCTTTGGTGGGGACGTGGCTCCAAATAAGATCTTCCTCCTCGAGCTTGCACGTGGAGCTGGATATCGGCTTCTGGAATCAGCTCTGATAAAGTAACATGAACCTACATCGTAGTACGGTGCCAGTATTTTGAAAGGGTCAATCTCCTCCCCATTGGATCCGGAGTAAGCAGGTCTTCGTCGTCCTTATCGCTCCCAGCTTCTTCATCGATGCTAGACATCCACATCGGCGAGAGGAAACCGGTCACAGGCGAAGAATGAAAACGAGCTCGAAAAGGACGTCGAGGATTTCCGAAAGCTGTTTGAGGTTGGAGGTATCGGCTGAGGATATTGTAGCGGATGTACGCCGTTTCGATTGATGACGGTGCCGCCCTCGTCCCAGCGGGGTCGACATGAGATTGTCTGATCCGTTTTGGAAAATCGCGAGATGAGGGAAGGTCGCTGCTCTCATCGTCGAGAGGGGTCTCATCCGGCGGGGAGAGAGGGGGGACTACAGATGTATAAGGAGCCTTTGCCGGAAAGCTTGGACCATTCTGGAGACCTGTCGAGGTCCGGGAAGGATGGGAGCTATCGTCAGCTCTGTCTCGTGATCTGACTCACTCCGTTCTCGCTTGCATAATCAGTAATAGACTGGGGTACACACAGTGGCAGATCGATGACTACTCTTCGAATGCCAGACCTCTGGCTCGCGCCAATCCTACCGATATCCTACTCTGCATTCGCCATTTTTCTAGCGATTTCCCTCAAGTCAGGAAAGAAGGCGAGAATTGGAATTGCCGCTTGCAATTCAACTCATTCGCTTGTAGCATGGACGCTGACACTGCGCAAGTCTCCGAGGGCACAATTTCGGATGAGCTAAAACGAAAAGGAAGGACTAGCGGGTGAGAGGTATCAAAAGTCGGCGCTTCAAACTGGAAAGACCTCGAGCCTAATATTCTCCTTCCTCCTCCTCGGCTTCGACGGAGTCAATTCCAACTTCCTCGTAGTCTTTTTCGAGCGCGGCGAGATCTTCACGCGCCTCGGAGAACTCGCCCTCCTCCATTCCCTCGCCGACGTACTACACGCCGTTAGAACACGTAAGCATTCACATGAAAACTCACCCAGTGAACAAAGGCACGCTTTGAGTACAGCAGGTCGAACTTGTTGTCCAGACGGGCCCAAGCGGTAGCGATACTGACATCAGTCAGAGCTTTGGGGCTGAACTCACGAAGTGGTGTTTGACAACATGCAGACGGAGCGGGACACCTTGGCGAGGTCGCCGCCGGGAACGAGAGCAGGCGGCTCGTTGCAGATGCCCAGCTGCTCGTGGTCAGCGAGACACGCATACCTGCGCGTCGACCCACCTTGAACCCGGTCGGACACCAGTCAACGAACTGAATGGTCCTCTTGGTCTTGACGTTCGCTACTGCGGCAGTGACGTCTTTAGGGACAACGTCGCCTCGGTAGAGCAAGCAACACGCCCTATAAGGTCCATCAGTCGGGTCCCTGTCATCTAGAGGCCGCCCACATGTATTTGCCCTGGCGGGGATCGCATTTGACCATCTGATTGTTCGACTCGAAGCAGGAGATTGTCATCTCTGAGACCGAGTTGGACTCATGGAAGGCTGTCGGTCAGCCAAACCTCTTTGATTCCTCACCCTTTTCGGCGGAGATGACGGGGGCGTAGGTTGCGAGCGGGAAGTGGATCCGCGGGAAGCTGATGGGATCAGCGAAACACGAGACACTCAGCATCACACTCACGGTACCAAATTGGTCTGGAACTCGTTCAGATCGACGTTAAGGGATCCATCGAAGCGAAGAGAGGCGGTGATGGAGGACACAACCTGCGCGATGAGCCTGTTGAGATTGGTGAAGGAGGGCGACGATATGCCGAGGTTCCGGCGACAAATGTCGTAGATACTACAGATCAGCCCTGTTTGTGAATGCAGACTCACGCCTCGTTGTCGACCATAAAGGAGCAGTCCGAATGCTCCAGAGTGGTGTGAGTGGTCAAGACTGAGTTGTACGGCTCCACGACCGAAGTGGACATCTTCGGCGCTGGGTAGACAGAGAACTCGAGCTTGGACTTCTTGCCGTAATCAGTGGAAAGGCGCTCCATCAACAGCGCTCCGAAGCCCGAGCCTGTGCCACCCCCGAAAGAGTGGAAGACAAAGAAACCTTGAAGACCTGAGCAGTTGTCGGCTAGCCGGCGGACCTGCTCAAGGACAGTGTCGACGAGGTCTTTCCCGATTGTATAGTGACCGCGGGCGTCTGTCTTGTCAGCTGGAACCGAGAAAATGGGCTCACAGTTATTTGCCGCATCTTCCTTGCCTGTGATCATTGTCTCCGGGTGGAATAGGCTGCGATAAGTGCCGTTGCGCACTTCGTCGATGACATTGGGCTCGAGATCGACCTGGCTTTGTCAGGCAATTCGATGGTCAGAGACAGAACATGAACATACGTAGAGCGACCTTGGAACGTGCTTGCCCGCTCCAGTCTCCGAAAAGAAGGTTGAGAAGCCATCATCATTACTCGACGGCGAGCCCTCCATGAGACGCCCATCAGGCTATTGGAGGGGTAATGGACGTTGGCGGGAGCAGAGGAGAGAATGGGCAGAGGAGAGTTGACTCGTCAGCATGCTCGTTGACCTGGAACCAGACTGGAACCAGACGGGCAGTATCGCAGGGAGTGGACTCACGCTCAGGCCATGCTCAATGGTGTAGAGCTCCCAACAAGCATTACCGATCTGGACACCTGTCACTTTGATGAGCGCAGGACGAGACTGGACAGTTCCATGGTCGAGACAAAGACGTACCGGCTTGACCAACGTGGACCTGAAAGGTGATGAAGGATCAATCAACTTGGTGTCGAGCGATGGAGATGAAGGTAGACTTACGGAGATCACCTCACGCATCGCTCTAGATGTCCGAGAAGGCTTATTCGTAGAAAGACGAGTGACTGAAGAGTAAGGAATGGCAGGATGGGCGGAGGCAAGCACGGTTTGAGATGGATCAAAACAGGAGGTCGGTGCACCGGGGAAGAGGCGATTGTTTGACATGATGAGCACGGTCCTCCTAGACGACCTCGGTGGAGAGTAAACTGACCTGCAGAGGATCTACTGGAAGAGGCTTGACGATAGTTCAGACGTGGATTTCGAGATGTTGAGAGGACTTCGAAGAGGAGAGAAGAGAATATCAAGAATCAGAGAGGGGAGCATTCCTTGGTTGGATGATTGTGTGTTTTTTTGCCCCTCTACGCGTCTAACACACGCGTCGACAGATTTCGGGCATTTTTCTAGACTTGTTTGTGGCGGCCCTTGGGTACCAGAACCGACCTCATTCTTTTTACCCACAAAAGTACAGAAATGGAGCAAGGTCCTTCACAGACTGAGACTGCTCAGCCTCATATTCACTGGGTTCAGTAATTGTACATGGGAGTCAGTCCATGCCTGTGCTGCTTTGACTGTACCACAAGGACAGAAATTCGCTTTTTACAGCTATTTGTGGCACTTTGAGAGGGAGCCATGGTTTGCATCGTTGCGAAATGCCATAGCTACGCATCAGTCCAAGATCCAAACAGATTTTTGGCATACAAGCTGGGGAGCTGCTGCAAGATCGTTCAACACCTTATGCATGGGGAAATGAAGCACAGAAGCTCTCGCAAAATTAGTTTGTACGGTGTGGAGACGCCGAGGTAGCGGGAAGTTTTGACGCCCATAAGTAGTGACGGGGATGGCTTTGAACGCCATACAAGAGATACGAAGTGCTTCTCGTCGGGACTACCCATCTAGCATCGCTGCAGAAGCCAGCTCCTCCAGTCCGCCAGTACTCTTTGCCTCTTCTCGTCGTCCGCAGTATCTCGACCCACCTGGAGACGTGGGTATGGTACCGCGTTAGAGTTGGGGAGGCTCACCTTGATCATGACTGGGAAGCCAACATGTCTCAATCGATTGACGGTAGACGGAGATTTTGAACTGCTCACCATGCTCGTAACCCTCGTAGATCTCAATCTCCTTGTCTTCATTTGGCAATCGATCAAACAGCTTGAGAGTGCCCAAGTGACTCGTCACTCGGTCTCCCGAGCCGTGAATTATTCGGATGGCTGAGGCACGTATCAGCTCAGCTTGGCGTCTTGACATTGGCTCACGAATGTCGATCTCGCTCGCCCGCTTTTCAAGCTCAGTCATTCCTTCAAGCAGGGCCAAGCCCGTCTCGACTCGAAGGTATCCGTGATAACAAAGTGCTACGCAGATCAGCCTATCCTTCAGCCGCCAGATGTCGCAAGCGTACGATCCGCGTAGAAGTCAGTCTCCACCGCTGGATCATCTGACACGTTTCCTGCCCCAGATCAGCTTCCGATGTCTCCATTCACATGACTCACCTCGGACTGACTTGGCAAGAGGTAGAGCACCCGCGAAAGAAACAATGACACGCCCGATACGCTCCACGATCCAGGATGGCCGTGAATTCTTGGCAACTGTATCGATCTCAGCGACGACTGGGAAATACATCAGTCTTACTTTCCACCATAGGGCAGAGCACGAAGGCTCCGGCGATCTGCACTCTATCTTTTTCTAAGCCTTCGACAGGAGGAGGCTTGTTCGCCTGAGTTGCGGAAAATATCACTCCCATCGGGGACGAAGTCGGAGGATATTTCATGAGGTAATAGAGTCTGGAGCTTCAGCCCAGTGCTTACTGAGCAGGACTTACACTGTCCACCCACCCATTGACCTGCAATCATCTGGTCATCGTTGTGCTCGGAGCTCGTAATACAACTCACGCTCCGCTCAAGAAGACTTGACTCTGCTCTCGACCGCGGTTCACGTCATTCTGGACCATGTCCGTGAGTACGGCGTGGAGCGCAGCTGGCAATAAGAGGATAGAAGGGAGATGCGAGTGGATACTACGATGCAGTCAGCGGCGCCGTGTCTTCATATCCTCACTCACCCTGTCGAACGACCGTACTTTTCGCTGTCAACGCAGAGCGCCAAAGGGATGGAAAAGACACACTGCCGGGAGGTCTGGGATAATAACGCGGAAGCCCGCCATGAGGAAGTGATGGACGTGCGGAGCGTACCGCAATCCGTAGTCACTGAGGCCTGAGCAGAGTGTCGCATGAGTAGTGTTTTCGAAAGTCGCTCGAGCGCTACCGACCGTGAATGAGAACCATGTCTCTCCCACGACCTCTCCCGCCTGCCTCCCAGCCTCCCTTGGGCTCCTCCGTCACCTCCCAGATGCTGTAAAACACCCACCTTCCACCTCGAGCTAATCCACTTCGCAATTCGTCCGCGGTGAGCTCAACGTCTTCTGCGTGGGTGACCGCGGTACTGTCGTACGCCTCCTGTCGAGTCGGAAATGCTTCATACGGAGGTAAGAAGATGCGACGGTAAGTGTGGGAGACGGCGGGGTCCTGTATCAAGGACATGTGAGGTGGGTGAGGGGGAAGCAGGTAGCGTCCATACGCTAGGAAGATTGGCTCGCCGTATGGCCCATCAGACTCACTCGGGTCTGAGACAGTGTAGAGGCCCAAGCGGACGAGGTACGGCTCGATGATCTCCCTGACGGATCACGAGTCAATTGATGTCACTTGACACAACGTGACTGACCATAAAGGGTTGTCTGAGCGCATGGGGGAGAAGCGCACGCTCAAGGAGACAGGGAGTGGAATCAAGAGGAAACTGGGATAACGCTTTGGGCTACAAAGGGACTCAGAGTACAGGTATTTAAGCCAGCGACAGGCATCGGTGCAGAGCCGAATCGGAGCAGGCTTGCTGAAGGTTTGGCATGGAATAATTTTATACATGCGTTTTCAACGAAGAACGCTATCGTCTACCGCCTGTTCTAGCTCAGATTCCACTCGCTTCGGCGTGATACACGAGCTCAGCTACCCACAGAGTCTAGTTTCGCTGCACGCACCGCACTACATTCCATCGGTCTCCTCCCATCACACCTGTACTCGAGGGGCCATTCGGAGCTCGAGCCATTCATACGAATCCAGCTCGTCATCCGATTCACCTACCGACCTACCTTCCTCCGTTCGGACGTATAGAGCTTTAATTGGACGGCCGCGTTGTTTGAACCGATCAAAGGACGTCTATCCGAGGTTAGTCCTCTGTTCTGCTAAAACCCCTTTCGAGTGCTTTCCTATCTGCCCACCTTTGCTGAACTCGCCCCTAGATCTGACTCACCTCGTTTCATCCGCTCTCTAGACGACTCACGCTCTGGAACTCATTGTTGCGGCGAGTTGCATGAATCCTGCATCAAACAGGACCCATAGCTGTGCGTAGCAGAGTCACACGCTTTTTCGCACCCCATTCCCTCACACAAATCACCGCTAACTCATGGTCAGATTTTTGGAATCTTCGTCTCCCTGCCTATCAAGAGATACTGAGCCAGTAACCAGTCCATCTTCCCGGAACCAGCTGTGGAGGATCCTCCGTCTCAACCGGTATGAACGGGAGCTACGGAGACGTCAAGCCAAGGGTGAGTCTGGCAAACTCAACACCGCTGACATCCGCCAGCTACCTGCGCCTCGTAACCTACTGTTCATCCAGCCAGATGTCCCCCCGTCGAACCGCGCCATGGCTTCTACCACTCCGAATGACGAGGATATTGGCAATCGCCTAGACGATCCTGCTGAGCGAGCCAGGTTCGCCGAAACTCCAACTCCCAAATCCACCTCCCCGCCTATACTCGCCCTTCCAGTCATTCGGCCGCAAGGCGACATCGGACATCGGGAAGCGGCACTGCCACATGTGCATAGCGAACCCGCAGAGTATTACGGAGGGAAGGAAGTGTGGAGTCGGGCGAGGACTTTTAGCAACGTATGTCATTACCTGCGGATCAAGCTGATTGCAGGCGGATGTGACGGGCTACAACAAGAGGAGACCGCCGCAGATGGGCGGGGAGACTATCTCTAGAAATCGGAGATTGTCGCATGGTGAGTTACACAGACTGAGTGTGCTCAATGGAAGACGAGATCACACCTTCGGCCCCGCGTCGGTTCCTGATTGACGTCGAGGAGACGATGAGAATCGTACTTGAACAGGAGGATACTGACAACAAGTGCGCAATTGAGGTTGAGTCCCCGCTGACGACAGTTTCCAAATCTCCATCTACGATTCCGGGCCAAAACTCCTATCCCTGGGTACCGCTAGCTCCAATGCGCACAAGTCCTTTGACATCAGGGTGAGTCGTCATAAAGAGCATACTGACGTCAGGGCACGTACATGCTGTCCAACCTGCTGCAAGAGCTCGCTCTTGCCCGTGACTATGGCCGCAAACGCATCGTCCTCGATGAGGCGCGTCTCGCAGAAAACCCTGTGGACCGTCTTTCCCGCATGATTAAGAATTCGTTTTGGAATGCTCTTACCCGAAGAATCGACGCAGAAGGCCTCGAGGTCGCGTGTGCCGACCCGAAGAATCGCTCAAGGCAAATGCGAGCCCTGATATATGTCCCGTACGGTGAGGAGGAAATGGCGGAGCATTACCGACAGATGCAAGTCTTCACAAATCCCTCAGGCTGACTTCCAGTGCCCGTGAGAAGCCGAATCTTCACCTCGAAGTGGTCATGTTGCCGCTCAAATGTGACGATCCTGCGTTTGTCAAGGCATTGAATAACGAGCCTGGAATCCTTGCGCTCGCTATGGACCGCAAGGTGGACCCAGTCACGAACAAGGTCAAGCTCGAGGCTCTGCCCTTTATTGTTCCTGGCGCGAGATTCAACGAGAAGTACGGCTGGGATAGCGTACGTCGACCATTTGATGCTCGGCTAATGACAGTACTTCATGGCCCTGGGTCTCCTCGTCGACGGTAAGATTGACCTTGCGATGAGTATTGTCAACCACTGCATCTTCGAAATCAAGCATTACAACAAGGTTCTGAATGGCAACCGCAGTTACGTGAGTGCTATGTCTGGGATAAAGCTGACGAAAGTACCTATGCCGATCGCAACCGCCATTCTTTACCGATCTCGCTCTTCAGATCTTTAATCAGCTCGATCGGACGAAGATGGAGCAGAATAAAGCTTGGCTAAAGCGTGCAATAAAGGCGGCGATCAAGGAGTACCACGCATATTGGCTTGTCGAACCCGCTCTAGACCCTCACTCCGGTCTTTCTCGCTATCGACCCGCCGGTCTTGGTATTCCTCCTGAGACCGAAGCTACGCATTTTACACATATTCTCCAACCCTTCGCTCAACGACTCGGCATTTCCGTCAATGAGTACATTGACCGGTACAATGACGGAACCATCCCGGAGCCCGAGCTTGATGAGTATTTCCTACACGATCGGGGTGTGCGAGAATCTGGCCATGACACGACATATCGATTGGATAAGAAGTGCGCCGATCTGGCCACGGTGGATCTGAACTCGCTGCTTTATAAAGTGAGCCGAAGAGATGTTCTTCGCTGATCTCAGTATGAAAATGATATAGCTCAGGCCATCCAATTCATCTTCAACGATCAACTCGAGCTAGATGAAGAATTCGAGCTCTCGCCTTGGCCTATAACCCCAGAAAGTCTGGCACCGGGTGCTCCTCGCGAGCTTTCCACATCTCGAAAAATGGATAGCAAGTACTGGTATAACCGGGCTGCGACCCGCAAGGACACAATGGACCGTCTTTGCTGGAATGACGGCCTGGGCATGTACTTTGATTACGACACCAAGGCGCGAAGACAAGCGCGGTACGAGTCTGTCACAACGTTGTGGCCCTTGTGGGCAGGGTGTGCCTCGGAAGAGCAGGCTCTGAAGCTTGTGTAGGTCAACCCGCCGTAAGCGGCGCTGACATCAGTCGGTTCGCTCTGCCCAAGTTTGAGGTCGCCGGAGGACTCGTCTCGGGTACCGAGGAGTCGAGAGGCATCATCTCTCTTGACCGGCCCAATCGACAGTGGGGTAAGCTCCAGCATCGTAGACTACGTCCGCCCTGACCCTTCTCAGACTACCCTTTCAGCTGGCCACCTCACCAAATCATGGCCTGGGTCGGCCTTGAGCGCTATGGATTCCTGGATGATTCCGCTCGGCTCGCCTACCGTTGGGTCTACATGTAAGCCGACGCTTCAAGACTCGGCTGATATCAGGATGACTCTGTCGTTCGTTGACTTTAACGGCATTGTGCCCGAGAAGTTCGACGCGGTAGAGTTGAGTCACATGGTGGACGCTGAATAGTGAGTGAGCAACTGTATGTGAGTTAACAGTCAGCGGCAATCAAGGTACCGACTTCCGATACGTACCGAGGGAGGGCTTCGGCTGGATGAACGGTGAGCTTTCAGCTAAGACGCCGCTGAAATGAGCAGCTGCATATCAAATCGGTCTGCAATGTCTTACCATCGGGATGCGTCGAGCCGTTGCTGCTTGCGTTCCAGTAAGATAGCCGCTTGCCGCTTATTCCCAGCTGATTGAATCAGCCCTGGGTATTCTTCAACCTTCCTGCTCCAGACTTCCCTTCCGCTCGACGAAGACGGGCGGAACGAGAAGCACGCGAAGCCGCCGCCGCTGCTTCAGGCCATGGTGGTGCGCCGAAACAATCTGTACACCACGAACCGCCTTCGCTCGAACAGGCGATTGCCAATCTGAAGGTCGAGCTAGGCGCAGACTAAGGAGAGGGGTTCTGGAAGTAGTCAACATTGTATTTACCATATCACTGCGGCACCTCCCTGCACGGACTTTCACCGAACTTCACGCCCATTTCCCCCTTCGAGCCTGGCTACTTATCAGATTTGACCTCCACTGTATACAAATGCATATCCGCTTTTTCAGATTCGAGTTTGAGCGGCGAAAGATCTGGAGTACAGCCCGACCTTCGTGTATGCGAATTTGACCTAGCCGACGTCTAAGGTCACCGAAGTCGTGTTTGTTTAGGTCTGGAATTCCAAGCTGGGCCGCCGCATCCGATCCCTGCCGTCAGTTCAAGATGGGTAAGACACAAGATGAGAGAGGACTCCTCACCCAAGCTACGGACTCGCCGTGGACTTTGTGGAATGGTCGAGTGATGTCTCGGACTCGCTCGATCAGGCCGGGCTGAGAGGGTCGCATCGAGACGACCATGTTTCCACCGAAGTCTGCGGCGATTTTCAAGTCAGGAATTCTATCGGTATTGGTAAAGACGGCCTTCCGCTGGGACACAGGGGGAACGAGGTTTTGTACATGGGTACGGTAGACCCGAGGTCGAGGTGTCGTGGTGTGAGGTTGGCTTGGATTAGCGCTTGCTCGAAAGAAAAGGAACAGCCGACTATGCCTTCATCAGTCGTGCCCATACAGGATACAATGCCGTACACACGCTGAGGAAGGCGACGCTATCTTCAGCCCAGAAATTATCCATCCCTACACCTGAACTTATCATCAGCTGTTGCTCTGTTTGCATCCCTTTCCTCGTCCGCTCACACGCTATATCCCGGAGCGTCTGTCCTCACATCCCCATCCTTTGCCAGACCATCCTCGATCCTCGGATCTCCGGGCGCCACATTCTCTCCCAATAATGGGCAAGACACAGGGTCCCGTCTGCATAGACCTCGAAAATGCTCGGCAAATCGGCTGGGGAGGATGAGCAAGTTGGCCTGAACGTGAGATGGACAGTGGCCGGGGGTGGTGCCTCGAAAAGTGTTTTCTCGTCATGCTAAGCGCACGGACTGGGCACCGGGAAAGGGTTTGGCGGAGGTCACGATGTTTTACGGCGCTCGGATAGATGTTTGTAGGCGGATCAGAAATTCGAGGCTTTGCCGACAGAAAGCGAATCGGGCGTCCCTAGCCATGATGAGATGAATCGAATCAGGTTTTAGTAAGAGCTGTGATCAAAGTGGAGGACGCTCGGGAAGCGTCACGCCAGCCACAAAAGGTCATAACCGCTACTCTCACAGACGTTGGCCGGCGTCTGCCGGACAGAGGACCGACTGCAAGATCAGGGGATTTCGAGACGGGGTATTCCGATTCAATCGGTCCAACTGACGGTCATCGTCTCCTGTGGCCCTTTCCAGTGATAGGGGCGGACAGAGCCCTGATTTCCAAAGATCGGTTCCAGGCTCTGCAACGCGTCGAATCGCCCTCTTGGTCTCTGCTGCAGCAGTGAAGTGACAACCCAATCGTTGCTTCACATGTCCTACTTATAACCATGGCGAGCTGATAAATCGCTCATCTCCGTTGATTTCAGTCAAAGGACCCATGAATAGGTTCCTCGCACTCAGTCGGCATGTCACAAGTTCATCTACCCAACGAGGGGGGATGGATAGGCGGTTCCATATCATAAAGCATATCTGAACGCGTGATGATGGTCCCCTGTAACGCCTTTCGCGTCCTGCTCCGCCTTTTCCTCTTCAGTCATTCGGTCCCTCGCCAAGTTCCGGCTCTTCCACACGGTGTATTCGACGGTGAAGACCATCGCAGCGAGTAGCATACAACCGAGGGAGAAGGCATTTCCAAGCACGTAGCGAGGTACATCCTCGGTACGGTAGATCTGACCGGCGATACTGCAAGCCTTCTCAGCTAAGCTGAAACGGGTGAGACCATGACGCACATTCCGCCGCAATTTCCAATAGTCTGCTGCCAGCCGGCTGCGGCAGAGCGTTTGCGATATCCCGCAACGTTACTGGGCATCTTGTAAGCTAGGAAGGTGACCGGAATTTCGGAGGCTAACATATTAAGCCAGGTGATCCCGATTCCCACAGCCAGGTAAATCCCCATTCCAGCGATGAATGCGCCTGCTAGGGATCCGCCTACACTGTTCTTGACACCGAGAAGGATCGCGAAGCCAACGCAACTAAGCAACATCATTGGGAGTGCGACCCAATAACGCGACTTAGGAGAAATCGTTCAGCGGGACGATCATCAGGCTGAAGGAGATTGCGTCCCACGTTTTTCCTGTCTGCCATCACGGCGCCGATGATGTAGCATAAAGCGGCGACTGTCAATGACGTGAGCGTGCGGGACATCCCTATATTCCACTCACGAGCGTAAGCTGGAGCTGTGAGACCTTGAGATGCAATCGAGCTGTAGCCGAGCTGGTTGATGATGACGACGAGGAAAGTCGACTGCCACATATCAGCATGATCGCGGCCAGCGGAGAGACCACTCGCATATGCATACAAGCATGTATCGATCCCCTAGCGCACGATCAGCATGTCCCTGAGCCAAAGATGGGATGACTCACGAGCTGAGCGAAAGCGCAAACATGTACCATCGGATCCTTCAAGGCCTTCCTCACCTCCGCCCATGAGAATCCATCATCCCAATTGTACTCCGCCGCCTGAGCCTCTCTCGCTGCCATCAAGTACTTCTGTCGATGGGTGAGGAAGCGGGAGTGATGATAAGTGTCGGGCATTACTAGAGCCACAATGAACCCAATGCCTATAGTGATGGCACCTTCGCAAATGTAGATCCACCGCCACCCGGCCATCCCGTGAGTGCCGTTCATCTTCAGAAAGCCGGTCGCCTACGCGCTCCATCAGATCTGAGGCAAAATACCGTTCATGGCGAACTCACCACCAGGCCTCCGAAGATACCACTCAACGGTGCAGCCACGTACAGATAACTGCTCCGACTGACCATCTCGCTGCGTTTGTAGAACGTGGTCATCCACAGGAAGAGACACGGGCTGAGAGCCGATTCCATGGCGCCTAAGAGCACACGGACCGCCACCTGAGTGGCGTAGTTCCTCGAGAAACCGGAACCGACGACGACAGCGCCCCAAAGGATTGTCGCTCCCGGTATGAATCGGGAAGGTCGAAGGGTTCGGAGGAATGTGGTCGAAGGAGTCTCGAGCGCGACGTAAGCTGAAAAAGGGGAAGTGAACTGATGAAGTTGAGAGACGGGAGGTACTGACAGGCGTAGAAAATTGAGGTGCAGACCGATAGGCCGTCTTTGGGGAAGTGAAGGTCTTTGCCCATACTGGGAAAGGGTCAGTGAAGCGTCTGGCATGAGTATGAAAGAACGGTACCCTCCCACATATGCATTGCTGAGGTTGCTTCGGTCCAGGAACTTTCGCTATCATCAGCTATCGTCTATGGACTGGCATAGCGAGACAGACATACTGCGATGAAGCTGACATCAGATCAGCACATCACCAAGGCTGAAGGCCGGTCCTCAGACGTACTAGAGGATCATCACTATCGGTCCCACCTGCCAATCGAGCGCCCTTCTCAAAGACCTCTCCTCGACAGGATCGATCTTGACCGCAAGCAGCTCCGCGGGATTTCCGTACGCCTCGGCGTATTTGGTGACGTGCTTCGTCGGTTGAACACTAGTCACCACTCCTTCATTCACCTTGGATTCCTTCTCATTATTGTTACCGCCCATCGATGTGAATATCCTTGTCGGGCTCATGTTCAGCTGCTTTTTTCACCGCGTCGTCAAAACTTTGTGATGAACCGGGGCTTATCGCGGCAGATGCCGCTCACTACGTCATATTCAGGATTCCCGCAGATAAGCAGCTCGTATCTCTTGACCTGCCGGCGATTTGCAACATGTCATGACCTGTCCTTGGAAGGCCTCTGAATGATGAAGGTGATGTTTCACAAGCCCTGTTTACAAATGAAGAGAGTAGCCTGTCGACTTGTGGAATCGTGTCATGTACGGAAAGGCGTAGTTGGTCACACTAACCGCAAAGCTAAAAAGCATCAATAGGAAGTCCCGACCACGGGATATTCCTCCAACTATATAGGAGTCACGTCCCCGACATGACAAATTGGTCGACGTTTACTAGCCTGGAAGGATCCGGCCGGCTAGGGGCAGGGTGAGAGATCAAGAGGCAGCGACGGAAGGAGCTGCTGTGATGAGGCCAGGCCTCGTGCTGTGAGCTATCAAATCCGAGTGAGTCTTTCTCTGTAGTCTTATACAACTCAAGAGGCTTATCTATATGATGTACCAGGAAAGGCTCCCCAATGACAGTCAGCAAATTCTTTGATCGATACCCCGATCTCCTTCAACCTAGGGCAAGCACTCTCCGGCCAGCTAGGAATGTCACAGATGGTCAATGCAATATATCTGAGGAAGCGTTGCAAAACTGGGCAACCCTTGATGGGAATATTTTAGATTCAGACCTTATTGAATCCCGGAAAACCAATGCCTTGGACAAATGGGAAGAGCTCACTGCCGCATGTGAGTCATGCAGGGCCCCAACACTCTTTGGCTGACTATGTGTTGCAGATGACATCAAACCCAGCAATGCACCCATTGCATTTGCCTTGAGCACATACTATCTTGACCAGGATGATATCTGGGAAGAAAGGCAGGGGACAAGGCTAATAAGTGAGGATCAAAGGAATATGCGGGAGACAGATGTCACCTCGCAGCTGGGCACATCCTTGAGAGAGAAGAGCATACGGAAGAAATGGTTCAAGACAGGTTCAAGGTTGCCACAATTTACGTGATAAAGTCTCTTCTATTTATGTTTCTCTGCATGATATGACCTTTCTTCAACATCTTGAAGTCTGAGCAGAGCTCACCAATATCCCTTCAACAGGTCCAGCCAGACCTCACAGTTTGGGGTGAATCTACCTGGATTTTGAAGGGAGCTCAGTCATACTGGAGTCTATTCTGGTAGGTTTCCTGTCAAGGAGATGAACAGCTCCACCACATCAATTTTGCCTTATCTTGCTTGTTCTATCCATTTCATCACATTGTCACCATGTTTCATACAAGACCAGGGTCTGGAACTGCCATAATCTGACATCCTGACTGTATCCTGTGGAAGACTCCAGAACCTGCCAGAGAAGTTGCTCTGCAGCTGCCACATGTCTGACCTTGATTCTCCTTCATGTACACTTCCTTTCACAACTTCGAACCCTCAGAATGGTCAAGCAGCATACCATGAGCAGGTTTGCTACTTGTACCTCATCAGCTTTCTTCCTGATAGATCCAATGTCCTTCAATCAACACCATATATTGATTCTGTATCTTTGAAATACTATCTCCAAAATCCACCCCTTCCTTGTTTTACAGCTCATTGCTTGCCAGGACTTCTGCTTTGTATAGAACCAAGCATGGTAGCAAAGAGTGTCAGATTTACAAATGACACCAATATAGCAAGGACGGGTGGAAATGTGTCTTCACCCTCAATGCCAGGTCCATTTGGCCATAGAGGACAACAACAATCACCATACACAACAACTCTGCCTCAGTCAGCAGCAACAAATTTTGGGCCTATTTGCTATCCCTCCTACAGTGGGTACCACCCAAACATGACCCTTCCCACGCAGAGCAACCCATACAGCAACCGTCCAGGTAAGTCCAAGATATCAACACTGTTGACCTTAGGGTATAGCTTCTTACTATCCCTCAAATAATGGTGCAAATATGCAAGATTGCTCAAGAATGGATTCACAGCCTCCCTTATACAGTGCTCAGGGAGGTCCCTCATTTCTCAGACCAGGATTCTCAAAAGACACAGACAGGACCAACTCCAGCCATGGGGGATGGAGTGGAGACGTTTCTGTCCAGTATGGTGAGAATGATAACAAAGCCCAGATCACTGTCCGAGGCGTTGCAGCGCTCCAAGCGGGGCATGTCTATGACTTCTCCCCAAGAGACGGGGAAGCTGGGGAAGGGAATATCGGGTTGAAGATCACTGTGACACGGAACGGATACCCACTCGGTGAGTTGCAAGACACCCTTCCAGTACTTTCCAGTCCTGACTTTTCTGATCCAGCAAAAGATGACCGGAGGTATATGGATCCAACACGGCCCTCTTCTCCCTCTCAGTATGACACAAACCCAACTTCCTCAAATCAGGCTCGCCCCTCTCCATCCCAGAAACAGACTGCACGGGACATGGAGGAATCCTTCCCTTCCTTGTTTGGCCAGAAGGACTCCAGCCCCAATCTTTCGGAGCCTAACTTCAGTCAAATGGAGACCGATCCATATGAAACGCGGCCGGACCAAAACCCGGTGGAATCCTTCCAATCCTTGCCCGACCAACGAAACTCCAGCCCAGGCCTTGAAAGTGTCACTTCCGATGAGGTGGACACCGATCCGGACCAAATCCGTACCACCCAGGACCCGTTAGACTTGTCCCAATCCTTCCCTGACCAGAATGAATTCAATCCCACCCGTTCGAGTGTTGGTACCGTTCGATTGGATACCAATCCAGATCAAGCCACGGATACGACGGCAGATGAAGAGCGGCGATTTGGCGAAGCTGCGACTCGGAGACGGTGAGCGAGCGGCAATGACCTTAGAGATTGCTGACAGTCTCACTGGGTCTGTAGGCAAGCGGTCGCAGACTACTACGGCCAGCATTTCGGCTCTCGGTTTTCTCTAGACCATCTGGCGGCCGAGGAGATCAGGACGAAGTTACCGTCAGAGTGGGCTTCTGTGGATGGGAGATTGAAAGGGCCTGACAAGATCAATCGTTTCAACCGATGTATTGACAGGGCTCGGCAGATGAAGGAGACGACAAACGGCCAAGGTTGGAGGCTTTCATGTCTTGCGTATCGCCAGCTGACTGGTCTCTAGTCCCGGTAGAGTTTCTCAATGAGGAAGCAAGACTTGTGATTGACTTTGAGGATCTTGGACATGATGGCGATAAGATGTCGCGCAACTTCTTGAGCCAGCTGACTTCCAGGTGAGGGCAGACTCTGACTCTCCAGACCCGACGCTTACCCCTTTTTTGATTCCCGTAGGTTTACGTCACGACCAGAGGTGACAGCAAGCAGTTTCTGTCGGACAAGACCAGGAATGGCGATCGACGAGTACTATCATCAAAACCCGGACATGATTCCCATGACGATCGGGAACACCCGACCATCAGGCAAGGCGAACGATGACAGCAAGTGGGACACCTTTGCATGCCTCGGTGGTTGGCTGAAGGATCCGACTGAGATACAGAATCGCAAAGTGATGGGGAAAGCTCTGTACACTGATCTCACCAACACTTGTACGTGGTCGAGGTCCGATCGAATGGGTTCATCCGCTAATGACCGCCTCGTTTAGGGCAATGCAAAAGACCATCGAGCTTCTATGGGTGGTGGCGAAAAGACAACCAAAGTGACGAGGATACGATATTTGCTCTGACCGCTTATGCCGTTGACAGAAACGACGTGGTAGGGAGAACCGAAACCAAACCAATCTGGGAGATGACGGAGGAAGAGAAAACAAGTAGGTGGAAGACGATCAGGGGAGAGGTCGATACTTTGCTTGAGAAGGGGAACTGGAGTAGAAAATGGTTCCCAACGCAGAATGGGCAAAGATCGTGGCGACCTAGAATATGGTAATGGCGGCAAGGCAACCGTGTGAATTCTGTTGGTGCGAACGCTCGAGGTGTCTCCGTGCGCCGCTTTAGAGTTTCACGAGCCAGTGCAGATGGCTTAAATTTCTTTGTCAGGCTCGTGCAAGCTGGTGATCCGGTCCTGAGTGTCCTGCACCCTGCTCTTCAAGCGGTAAAGCGCGGCAGCATATTACCATTTCGCACTGTCTCGCACTTCTCAATAACCTCGATCGTTGTCGTTGACAGAACCTCGAGCATCAGCATTAGCCAAAGGCCTCAGGCCTGCCCAACATCTATTTGAGAGAGTGCGGGTCCAGGGTGGAGCCAAAGAGTCATCAGCCAACATCACCCACTGATATGGTAAGTGCTCCAGCTACCCATTGAACCCGGGACGTCCAAGCGAGGTGGGCGGTCAGGTCCAGTTCAGCATGCTTCTGCTAGTTGCCCTCTCTCGCTGCGAATCGAGAGCCCTGATCTCGTGGTCGAGGCGGCTTGGTAGAAAGAAGTACAGAACGGCATATTGGCAAGTGTCGGCGGAGCATGCAAATGCAGCCAGCCCCTAGATCATCTTGGTCGACTTGACAGCTTGAGAGCCACGATACCGTCAGTTGCCATCAGCTCCCAGGATCAGTGAAGGGTCGCACAAGTGCATCGTGACTTACGGCATGACGTAGCCTAGAGTTATGAAATTGGCCATGCATAAACTATCGCCGCTACCATAGCTCCGCAACGAAAGTCATCACAGCCCCAAAAAAAGTCCCTAGGTCGCATCTACGATCGGCGCCGGCCCGAGGATACGCTCGTTCTCGATCCTCTCCCTCTCCTTGACACCCTTCTTCTTCTTCTTCGCATCGCGCATCGATACAACGCCCGACGCTTCGATGGTTGAGCGGGCCGTGCCTGCGTCGCGGAGAGCGAGAACGTCGTGGTAGGAGCCTAGCGACTTTCCTTGGAGCAGCAGCTGAGGCAGCTCCGTGGTGCCGAGGAGGCGAGCGATGAGTGGGATGAACGTAGCGTGATCGCGCCGTTGGTCGACGTCGATGACAAGGGGAGGAGGCGTAATCTTGAACTCGGCGAGCATCTTCTTGACCTCTCGGAGCCAAGGGTCGCGCATCTTGCCCATGAGGACGACGGGGAAGATCGTGCTGATCTCAGTGACGAGCAGGTCAAGATCATCCCGAGCGGACGGGCGAGAAGGGTCAAAGTCGAGAACGAGGGATGGTTCGAGAGGGACAGAGGGGTCGAGGGAAGGGAGCACGTTGGCGGTGGTGGAGGTGATGAACTGCGCATGTCAGCAATCGCTCCTAGTGAGAAGAGGTCCACGCACAGAGATGAGCGCGGCGAACTCATCTTGAGTACTGGCAAAAGCGAGTGTCTCAACGTTTGAAGGCGGGGACCAGGCAGATTGGACGGCGGATTCGGCCTCACGAGCCTTAGCACCAGATCCCATCAGGGCCTGATTTCTTCGGTCATTGATACCGAGAAGACCGTCGATGGGGATGAAGCGACGCGAGTGCATCTGACGCTGCTGCTTGAGGATGGAGTCCATTTGGCTCGACCTGGACATGGAGTTGTTGACGAGGACGAGAGCGAAGGAAATGAAGCAGAAACCGATGAGGAAGACGGGGCGGAGTCGACGAGGGACACGGAGGAGGTAAGCGAGGGTGTTGGGGTATGACTGCTTGGAGCCGTGGTAAGGATTGGTGATGGTGAGCATCCTCGCCTGGGGATGTCAGCAGCGTACAGTTTGAAAACCAAGAGACCCACCTTGGCGCTGAAAGGAAAGTGCGTTTTCGATTCCAAAGGATGCCCCTTGGTTGTGTGAGGCGGAGACGCGCCTTCCCGATCGAATACAGCGGACAACTTCTTCCTCAAAGGATGGTGCGGTGGGAGTAGAGGGAAGCTGTGCCGTTGACCGTACTCGTCGCCAGGGCTACCGAAAGTCGGCGTAGGCATCTGCGCCATGGAAGCGAGGACGCAGTGATCGGACGCGATCTGATTTCTAGGGCCGACAGGACTCGTCGAGACGGGAGTGAAGACGATGAAGGAGCCAGCAGGAGAGAGACCATCGTCTGCGTCATCGGGAAGCAGTGGGGGGAGGGAGAGTGGTGACGAAGGGGATTGAGGGGACATGCCGCCTGAAGGGGTTCCGCTGGAGTAAAAATGACTTCTAGTATCGACGGAGTGATCGTGGGAGATGTGCTGAGGATTGGAGGAAGATTTGCGCGAGCTCATCCCGCTTGGAGGTGTCAGAGGTGGAGTTTCGGGCAAGGTGATGGAAAAATTGGAGACGATTTTCCGTTGATGAGAAGGGGGAAAGTAGGACAATAAGGGAGGGAAAATGACATGGGCGATCGATCGGTTTATTGTGTGGCTGGATTGAGATTGACGATCAAGGAGAGAGACACGGCAAAGGATGAAGAATCAAGGGATAGCGTGACTCGGAAGGCACGGATCAATACACGTGTCAAGGATGGGGAGGGGATTGACCGCGTGAAGGGTTGCACGATGGAGAAAGCGTTCAAGATGCACCGAAGCGTGATATAGAGGAATGGAGAAGATGAGACTCACCATTTCGACTTTGACCAGCGAAATGCGGATGAAGTTTCAGGGAGAGTTTCGGGGATCGACGTCGAAAGGTAGCGAAACACCAGACTGGGACCCAAAGTAGGCTAGGCTGAGGATCTTCATCTGGATTTAGCCTCTGTCTCATCGAGATTGAACGTGGAGGAGCGAGGATGATGGTGATTCTAAGAGAGCAGGCTGGTGAGAAGGAAACTGACTCACTCGGCATCTGAACTTGATTCCGGACTGATGGCTTTCGCGTCTCAGCCTTGTCTTTACGAGACGTGGGATCCAGCAAAGTGCGAGGGTTTTCTCGAGTGGGAACGATGTTGGGGGATCGAAACGATGAATTTGTGGTCGCTCTGCGATAAGAAGGTGGGACACGGTCGCGAGTCGTAAATCGGCATGAATCTTCAAAGGTGTTGTCACAGACAGACGAAAATGAGCACCGTCAAGGCGAGCTCAACGATCGTTCGATATCCTAACGTCGCGGGATTTCGAGTGAGGAAAGAGACCTGTAGAAATCTTGCACTAGGTTTCAAGTAGTTGCAATTCTCATGGACCGATGCACGCCAACCTTTAACCCGGGTTCCTTTCCGGGCATACCGACACGACGTAGATCTATTTCCATGGTGGGCTTACGACCTCTCCCCCCAGGCGCGATAGCACGGGAAAGCCCAAAAAGCGCCGTTACGCGTGGCGCTACTCATCCAATGTGCTAAGACCGGGTTCCTCACACGCGTCAAAAACCGATAAGCTCCGCGTCTGTCCATTCTCGGCGAAAGCAAGAGCTCTCTCGACCTTACCTCTGCCGATGAGATCCGTTGCAGCCCGGGTGGCAATGTAGAATAAGAGTGGTGAGGACCAGAGACGTCGGCGGGGCGAAATTTGCCTTGAAATTGCAAGGCAGACAGCACGTCTTGGCACCAGCCTCGGTCGATTGGAAAGTAAAAGCGCCAAAATCCGGTCATGTTTACTCGAAAGCGACGGAATGGTCAGGTGAGCATCTTTGTTGGAGTTCAGCCACCTTTGTGTGGGTGTTTGAAGACGTTGTAGAAGTATAATGCGTTCCGCCCATGCTGACCACAGTCACTCACTCCCGAAGGCCGCGGGGGAGAAGGAAAGTCAGCCCTGACGAACGTGATCTGTAAGGCAGCGATCGATTCTTATCTTTCAGCATCACCTTATCGGGTGTACAGAGTGCAGGGAATCTTCCTATCCTGAGTTTTCCACATGCGTTCAAGAGCTCCGCCCAGTTTTCTTTCGCCGAGCTCACCAACACCCTTTCATTGATGGCGAGCGTCATCGCCATCTTCTGCAGCTTGACATCGTTCGGCAACGCCTGTTGTACTCATCAGTTCCGATCAAAGCCCGGGCATGAAGGGCAAGGACGTACATCTCGCATCTCGAAGATCTCATCGAGGCTCAGGCGCGGGCGATGCATACTGGCGAGCCGCGAATCGAGCAGATTGATTACGGCGATCCCAGCGCGTTTCGTGCTCGGTGAGAGCTGATGATCGCCGGACTCGTCGTCGGAATCTTCGCTCCGCAATCGGGTCCAAGCCGTCTCAACCTCTCGGACCGCCTCGACAATTTGTCCTTCCACCTCTGCGACCTCCAACTCCGACATGTCCAGGGCGGAGAGGTAGAGGTACCCAAATAGGTTGATGGAAATCTCCCCAGATTGGTTGAGATTCATCGACCCGCTACTCCCTTTGGCAGGCGGACGTATCAGTCTGTCAACTCCGCCTTCTCCGGTTTCGTGTTGAGGTCCATCCTCCTGTCCAGCCTCCCTAATAATGGCCGATGCGATCAACTCCCTCTCTACCACCTTGCTCCACACCTCCTTAACCCCCTCATCCCCTCCCAGCTGCTCCACATCCCAGCCCAGTCCCTCCCCCGCAAACTCCTCCCCCACAAACCCCCACTCCACAAGCAATCTCCCATCCCCCATCCCCTCCCCATAACAATTCATGACCTCCTCCCCTCTCCCCAGTTCCCTCTCCACCCGCATCTCCACACTATCCACCTCCCTCTCCAACCTCGTCCGTTCCGCCCCGGGCAGATGCTCGAGTCTCCGCACCACACCGGAGGTCGACATGATATCGTGAGAACAAGGAGCGAGGGATCCGCAGAGGTGGCAGACAAAGTCATCGGATTGGAGTGAGGAGTGCGGGGTCAGGGAGGAGTGGTTGAAGAGGTCGGCGAAGGGGCAGAGGGCGACGGTGAGGTAGAGATCGATGAGGAAGGCGCGGGTACATACTAAAGCATATGCATGGAGGTAGGCTGAGAAAGGTGATGGCTCGGGATGCGTCGTGGTGGGGGGGAGGTGAGGACAGGTAGCTTGGTAGAACGTCTTCAAATCTGCCTAGTTCCTTCAGCCAAGTCTCGAAAGCTAGGTGGACACACAAGAGACATCCCCTCCGTATCCTTCCTCCTCAGATCCCGCTCAGCTCCCGTGCCCTTGAGCCAAGCCAACGCCGATCGTCCATCCTGCCCGCCTAAATCCTCCATCTCCCACAGGACAGGCAACATCACCGTCTCCCTCGGTAGACTCTGGATATACCCCCAGAACGTCGAGTCTCGTCCCAGCCTGAGCTCGTGCAGGACAACGAGAGCGAGGTGAAGGATCGTATGTGAGGTCATGGAGCTGCCTTTGAGCGGGATGAGTTGAGGGAGATCCGTCCTCCTGGCGGATAAGAGAGCGGTCTTGGGGATCTGGCATACTGAGCGGGTTCACATGAGCTCGAGCGAGTCTTGGTGGATGAGAGCTGACGGATCTCACCCACTTCCATAGGCCGTGTTGCCTTGACGCCCCAGCCGGCTTCAGGGACGTCGATCGCCTCGAGCCCGTCCGAGTGGGTGACATCGTGCTCATCCAGCCAGCGGAAGAGGAGCTCTCGGGAGGGAGGTAGACAGCCAGGGAACAGGCCATGGCCTGGCATTCTTGGCTATCTTCGTGATGGCATTGTTGACAGCTTGAATGGATTGGCTCGAACAAAGGGCGACTGTATGCCCGGCAGAAGTCTGGGCAACAGAGTCATAGACATTAGACCGTCGACTAGGTGACTGATTTCTTTGCGCGCTTTCCTTTCCACCCAAAACTGGTGCCAATAGTCACCTCTATCACGGCAAATATCAATTTGCTTTGCTTTACTCTCATCCAAAAGTATGAGACAGGATCCACCCTTCCGCCCCATCCCATGTCACCACCACACGTCCCCACCCAGCGGATTGTGCTCCGTCTCAAACGGTCCACCTTCGTCTCCGCCTGTACTCGGTCCTCCCAGGCGATTGTCCACCTCGGCCGGGAGGAAGAAGTGCTCGATCCCTACGAAAGGAGTCATCTCTGTTGGCGCTATCGAGCCACCCAGAGATTGACCGTCGAGGAATCTGAGACCGTCAGTCTGGGTGTCACACTCTGGTCCGATCTGGTACTTACAGAGGTAATTGATCTCCCTCGCCCAGCTTTAATCCCGCACGCTCCAGCGTTTCTTGTGCGAAGAGACTGTCAAACTCGAACAAGTCTGTCGCTGAAGAAGGAGAATCGCCAATCAACTGTCCAGGGTTCCGAAGGATCGAATTAGGCGACATGGCTGTATTAACCGAAGTTGGAGTAGGATAGTAAGCCGAATTGACGAGATTTGATGGGGAGAAAGCAGGGTTTGTAGTATTCTGGGACGTAATTTCGCCAGACAGGGGTGGGACCTGCTTTGGGGACGAGGGCTCCGTTGGTGCCGGTATGACTTTGGCTCGTCGAGCGCGGCGGAGAATGAGCCGGAGAGATCGAGCATAGCGACCGGCCGGAACTGGGGATGTCAACTGGTTTGGAAAGGTGAAGAAAAAAGATGGCTCACTATCGGAGAGTACATTGGCAAGCTCCCCCACGTCCTTGGCGGTCTTCTTGAGGTTGAGATCGCGCGGAAACAGCCGGGCGATGCGAATAAGGAAGGAAGCAGCGAATGCGGCGCAGACGTCTAGGTCTAGTTAGACCATTCCCGAAGCTCTATCTTTCACCTACGAGTGTAATGCACAGCATACCGCAATCCATTGCGGTACTAGCACCAACAATCAACTTCGCACCCGCCGGTACCCGGGTGGACTCACATTTTCCCCTCTGAGGCAGATATCGATGCATCGCTGAGCGTTACGCATCGCCCTGATGGCCAGGGCCCGCTTCTCTTCCGGCATGTTGAAGGCGTCGGGGGACTCGTGGATGCCGCGTAAAAGCTGCGAGTTGACGAAAAGCCTGCAGCTAGTCAATACGGTGTTTCAAGCAAGAAGGTAGACTTTGTGGCTGACTCTGCATACTGCCGCTGAATAATGACTGGTTCCCCATCAGCTGGGAGCCGAGAGTATAGATCAATGGAAACTCACGAGACTCCCTGAAAAAGTCCCCTTGACCCTTGCCGAATCGGTCGGCTAATCATATGTTATTCAGGTCTTCGTGCATTTGTGAACGGCTCACACAGTACGCGGTCCCAATAACGCTCCCAGGCGTCGAAGTCGCCATTGGCTTGCTTGAGTCGCCTCAAGGTATTTTCCGCGATCGGTATGTCGGGCGATGCGGTAAGCTCAATATGCAATGGAGCTGTGGTTTCCGTCAGTGGAGTGAAAGCACAAAGTAATGCCACTCACCTCGCAGCGCTGTGAGTTCGACTGTCGAGACAAGGCGCGCGTCGGTGGTGATAGCCAGCGGGTGCTCGAGGAGTCGTCGACACTGATGGATCGTCTCGTCCTCTCGAAGAATCGCAGGTCGGCCCATACCATATGCCATCCTATCGATGATTAGTGTCAGTTAGAGCAATCCCATAGGGTCCAGACTGACTGATGCTCCACCAGGTACAGCTGAGAACATGTTGTCAGCTCGAAACTCAGGTCCGCAATTGTTGACTGACGCAGAACCACACTCGAGATTGGACAACGAGATGTCGCTCCTCCTCGAGCTCTTCCACCGTCTTGCCCTTACCCATACCGCTTCGCAAGAGGTGGAGGAATGAGCGATTGACACCCATGTCGATGGCCATTCGGACGGCATGTCCTGCTCCAATCATGAGCTGCATACTCCTTGTAAGAGACAGAACACCTACCTCCTGGAAGCCAACCTCCTTCGTCGAATGCAGCGAGCAGCACTGCGCGACGCGTCAGATAGGCTAATAAGCGGATACTATAACGTACTCATCGCTTGGACCGCTTCTATACGCGCAACTGGATTGAAGAGGGTCCCTACGCCTGGGCATCGCAGATCAGGACAGGCCAAGACGCTTGGGCGAAACGTACCCACCTATCCGCTGGGCATGAGCGCGACAAGCTTTCTGAACTTCACTCGTCGGTCCTAATAAAGAAGTAAGTATCAACACGCTTGAGATTAAATGCGGATCGTACCTCCGCCGTCTCGCACACGAGCGCCAATCATGATGATGGTCGTGATGGAGAACGGCGAGCGCACTCGAAGACTGCCGAGAGCATAAGGTCCACGCCTCCGATAGCAAAGAAGCTTACTCACGCGTCCCAAGTATCAACGTTCGGGTCGTAACAGGGAACAAAATTGTTCGAACCGTCATAATAGCTGCTAGGGTCAGTCGCGCTAATCATCGGGGATGTGAAACTCACATCTGCATCATTTCTCTTCCCTCTTCCTCCGTCACGTAACCCTCCGCCACCGCATCGGGATATGCGTGGATATGAGTCGTCTTACTCTTCGCCTTGCCCTTCGCTGGTCCCGAAGTAGGAGGCAGATTCTGCGACTCGATCACAGCAGGACCGCTGGGCGGTGGAGGACTGAAACGTGCCTTCTTTGCCGGTTTTGACGGGGGAGCATCTTCCCCGCTGACCGTTTCCGCTTCATTTGCACTCCGCTTACTTGGTGTGGACCCAGGATTCTGCGGCGCGTTGCCTTGCTGTTCCTCCCTCGCCCGCTCGACGGCAGCTTCGACCAAACCGGCCATATTAGACATAGCTCCGAGCGGGTTTATTATCTCTTCCGGAGCCAAAATGTCGTCTGGACCGACAGAGCCCACTCGCGAAGGCGGCAGGGACATATGACGATTCTGTGCTGACTGCTGAACCAGGTGATTCTGCGTTGACCACGGGAACGGATGAGAGGGTCCGGTGGGGACCATCCGGCGGCCGGATTGTCCACCTTTTAAACTCGGACGCATGACGTCGGGTATGGGCATGTACGGGCTGGTTTGGGTTCGATTATACCCCGATGAATTCCCCTGTTCGGAGCCATCTAAGCGTGATGGCTGAGGGGGCAGCATCTCCTGTCGCGGTGGAAAGCCGAAGTTCGGGCCGACGGGCAACGAGGTATAGTCATTGGCGGTAAATTCTCGTTGACCCATCAGGCCCGAGGGAGAGGGAGCACCTGTCCAGAATGGAAGTGACATATCTGCCGAGCTACCTGAAACTCTTCTGAAACCAGATTGATCGAAAGCGCCCATATTGGCTGTCGGCGAAGAGGATGGTATCATTCCCATGCTCGAAAGGTGCCCAATCGGATGAGTCATATGCCCGATCGGTCCATAGTCGGGCGTCGTAGCTATGGCTGAAGACATGAGCGCCGAGCCATTCGATGTCGTTGACGGTATGCCCTCGCGGAGGGTTGAGACGAGGTCCGTAAGGGTGTTCTGCATAGCCGAGACTTGACTCTCCAGAGACCGAATGCGACTACCGTTTCACCAATTAGCCACAACAAGACAGAGATGAGATACGGCATACTCTTCTCCGACACTTCCTTCACCACCTCTACCAGGCTTCTCCATCACACATTCCAAGCCTCCGTTTCGACACCGCTTGCAAGGCGGCTCTTCAGCGCCAACACATCGCATCTTCATTCGGCGGCAATTGTTCTGGTGAACAGTACCGTTAGCAAGTCTGTGACCTTCGGGTAGAGAGGCGAACCCGGTCGCCACAGGAGGACTTACACATGCGCCTGGTAAGTCAATCGGAACGATAGGTGAAGGACGTCGCAGATCAGCTGGGTAGACCTCAAAAGCAATGACGACGCATCCCACGTACGATTCACTCGATTTATCACACCTCTCTTCTCTCTTTTGCCATCATCCTTCCTCCCCCTCTCTCGCTTAATGTCGGAGATATCGCCATCTTCGCCGCCTTCCGGTGAGTAGTCCATCTCCGCCTCGGAGAAGGGTTCGGATACTCGACGGCTCGACGAGCGCCCGTAGTTTACGAATGCCATCTGTTCAACCCTTCGCTAGCCAATGCCACAGCACGCAGCCTCAGTACACTATACTTTATATATCAAGCTGTCTCACTGCAAGAGCCGAAAAGTGGGCCATTCAGAGGTATAGCGCACCACGTGAGCAATGTTCTCCCATTTAGGCGGGGCTACTCGTTCAACGCCAGACTGGGGTCGCACGCCTATGTCAGGTCCAAAGCCTTCTATTAAGGGACTACTCCTATCCAAACTCTTGTGCTCCCTTGTCGCTAAAACTTCCGACTGCCCAGAGTGGCGTTCAACCCTGATTCCCCCCCGAAGTTCGACAGCCCGCGCCGCGACTGACTTCTCACGCGCTAATCGCCGACTCTCAGGGCCAAACTTTGCTCTTCGCCGAGCAATGCGTTACATAGGCTTATCCGATGGGCCGCGACACTCCACCGTTCCAGGGTGGAGCGCTTGGTGGGCAAAAGAAATCAACAACGCCCGGTCAGGAGTTGTTTGGTCGATTCGGTTCAACCGTTGATAACTCGTCGATCCAACTTGACATAACCCCCCTCGTTCCCACTTCATCACACCCATCCTGTTATTTTACCAACATTACGATCTGCATTTGGCTGCGGATCGTCAATAGAGTCATCGCTGGTTGATCGTCTCGCCTTACCGTCCGTCGACACTCGCTACCGTCCAAAGAACAACTTGACTTCACACAATCAACGACTACTCTCCGGATCGACGCGTCCGTTCGTAAGTAGCCTGCAGTCTTATCTTATCGCTTCACTCACTGACCGTCTAACAGACAATGCCTCGTATCCCTGTCCGTACCACACCCTACCACACACTCCCGCGATGTACCCGTCACTACAAATCGAAGCGGGACTTGATCCTTCGCGCACTCGGCAAAGCATCCTTCATCAACGGATCTCAATTCGTCATCGCCTGGATCTCACCCAAGGGCGAGGTCGATGTCTACGCCTCTGAACTCCTTCAAGCCGCGGTGTCTGTCAAAGATGGCGGCGTACTCGGTCGCCAAGAGCTCGATCGCGAAGCGGCTCGTGTCCGAGGTGAGATGAACCGCCGTTGGGAGGAGGTGAGGCGACTTGAGGAGAGCGGCGAAGCCTCGGTCATGGAGGGTGACCAAGCCGACGAGGCTGCTGATGTTGAGGAGGACGAGGATGTCGATGAGGCCGACCCCGACCGTACTTACGTCGAGGACGCATCTTCCGATACCCCCGCAAGAGGGATCTTCGACGGCTTGTCTGGCATGTCATCATTAAAACAGCCCTCGCCTACCAACATGATGTCCACCTTCTCAGCCGCACGCTCCACCACGCCTTTGCCACCAATGCACACCCTCACCCTCGCTCCGCACGCCATCGAAGACTACTACACGTCCCGCTTCGCTGCCCTACAACAAGCGACATGTAAACTGGTCGTCAAGGCGTGGATCAAGGTCATTGAACCGAAGAAGCAGATGAAGTTCCCTTACAACAAAGGAGAGCATCTCAAGCCAGCATGGTGGCCTGAAGGCGTGAGGCATCGCGAGCCGGACCACCTTAGCAAGACTGGTAAGTTACCTGGAGATGAACGGAGGTCAAAGCTGACGAAGCCGCAGAACGCCTCACATTGCTCTCAAGCATCGTCCGAAGTCCCCTGATCTCGGTGTCCCGCCTTGAGCTGTCCACCGCCGAAGCTGCCGCATTCATCTCACGACCACGCCTCACTATCCTGCGCGAGGTCTACCTCGTTGCCAAGGAGGAGGAGAAGCGCCGCGAGGGTGGTGATTCTCTATCTTTCCTGGACCTGATCATCGCTGACCCTACTCAGACCTTTCATCCGATCTCATCGTACATCTCCCGAACATGCCTGTTTCTCCCTCCGCTGTGTCGCCCGATGCATCCGAAAAACGCTCTCACGCACAGTATGACGCATCCGACAAGGAAAACCTCTCGGATTCCGTCTACGCCACGCACAGTCAGAAGCGCCTGAAGCACACTCACCGTCTCGCCCCGCTCGTCAAGTCCACTCATGCCAATTACGACCCCAATTACGGCCAACCCTTCACTTACGCCCCTCAACCCGCCTGGCGCGACGTTCCCCCTCCGCACCTCTCCCCGTACCCCCACTCCGGCTCAGAGATGGCATTTGGATCAGACTACTCGCGATCACCCAACCCAGAAGCGGAGAGAAGCTATCACACGAACCATCTTGCACCGATCCTCAATCACACCAACTCCCACTCACACTCTCCGGTCGACTCGCCAGCATTCCCTCAGTCCGCCACGCTCCAACCATCCGACTCTTCAGCCTACTACTCGCGGAATGGACAGAGCTACATGCAACAACAGCAGGTGGACTACCTACACTCGCATGGTCATTCACAGAACTACGACTACGGAAGCCCTTACCTGGCAGACAATGCGTGGGATGGCTTCCCTCAAACAGCGCAGGCATGAGCAAGACGGAGTCTGGAGGTCTTTCTGGGCTTTGGTGGTTTCGAGCATGAGAAAGGTGGTTACCCGGACATTGATATTCCTTACCAATATCGCATACTCCAATCACGGATCATCACAATGCAGTATCAATGTCCTGCACGCTCATTCGTCCAGCGTTTTGCAGCGGCCTCGGTACTTTTGAAACGCAGATGACTAATTACAAGAGGATCCAGGGCTGTTCGGTACAGCCTGGAAGCAATGACACTCGATTATGGATGTTGAGTGATCTCGGCAGCGCTTGCTTTGGGCAGCAATCCCCTCTCTCAAAGATGATGATGAGGGAATCCATCACCGATACCTCCGGTGATTCCGCGTGAATTAAAAACGCGTGTGTTTTTGCGATACACATCGCCTCTCCGGGCCGGACCGGGACGTGTCTTTTGTCACCCCAAAATCAGGCGCAGCCAATAAACACTGCTCTTTCCTTCAAAGGATTCCTTTTTCCATCAAATCATTCACCCAACATCGTCTCTGCTTTTCTGATCAATTTGATTTCATCACAGGTCAACCTCATCGACATGTTCTTCCGGACCAAGCTCCTCCACATCGCCGCTTGCATCGCGACCGCCCAAGCCCTACAAATCTCCACTCCTGTAAGTCCCATCATCAAATCACTGACCACTCGCTGATGGCGCCAGGCATCCTTGATCACCTGTCAACCCGTCTCGATCAACTGGAATAGTGGATCTGGCGGACCATACTATATCGCCGTGCTTCCAGGTGGCGATGCGTCGGCGACAGCGGTGCTTGTTTTACGCTGTGTCCGACATTTGACGCTGATGCGGAGAAACTTGTAGCTCGCGAATCTCCCCGCTGCAGACTCTTCGCCGGCGACTTGGACCGTCGACCTCGCAGCTGGGACAAACATGTGAGCGCGCAATCTCGGTCCACGAATGTTGCTGATCTCGCATCGTTCGGGCGTTTTCTTCCCTCCCTGGTCCTCTGTCTGCCCTTCTTCTCAACCATCCTCTCGCTCATCTCTTGGCATCCTGATGAACTCTGGCTTCGATAACCGCAGTACCCTAAAGCTCACCGATAAGTCCGGCGCGATCGCCTACACGGACTCCGTCGTCGTCCAAAACGGGTCCTCCACCTCGTGTCTAGCCTCCGCCTCCGCCGCGTACGTCCCGTCTTCCTCAGACCATTACCGCTTGCATAAACCCCTCGCCATTTTCCCTCACCCAGTATACGTGCTGACTTATCTCGCAGTTCCGCCGGTTCCTCCGTCCTAGCTTCAGCCTCAGCTTCCGCTACAGCCTCCGCATCCGCCTCCGCTTCCGCCTCCGCTTCCGCCTCCGCTTCCGCCTCCGCCTCCGTCTCCAAGTCGTCCGCCTCGGTATCGGCTAGCGCGTCCACAGGAGCTGCCATGAGCACCCGCGAGCTGTCGCGCGCGGTCGTCGCGCTTGCCGGCTTGGCAGCAGCGGCGTTCTTGGTGGTCGCTTGAGCTGGTCTCGGCGGGTATCTGACTGGCCAGTCTCGCTCTCGCATCGTGGATATCGACAAGGACACTGCGGGAGGACGATAGATTGCTAGTATGCTGTTCATATCCATGGTCTCGTTGTTCATCCCTCGCATGCATCCGTACATACTTTTCTCTTTCCAGTCGTCAAATATGAAACCAGGTACCTGAAACGATGCCGCCGGCTACAGCTTGAAGTCCAGATTCTTCACTTCAAACCTAAACTCATGCCCAAGAACAGCATCCACACTTTGACCGGCCAATTTCTTAGACCCTTTCGAGCTTGTACGGTGCTATCCCAGCCAACTCCACTCCGGGATGTCCCCCTCAACCGTCACCACCCCCCACCACGATTACCGCCTCGACCCGTCCCCCTACCGAGCCCTCCACACCGAACAAGGCGTCTTCACAACCCCTCCTTACTCGGCCGAGCTCAAGGGGATGTGGGGGTTCAAGGATGTGGCAAAAGCACGGGCGAGCGCTGGGGGCGCCTATGCCGCTTTCGGGAGGTATCGGTTAGTCACCCTTTCGAATGCTCCAAGCTGGGAGCTGATAGGTGGATAGTGATGAGGGAGATTTCATTGGGTGTGCCTTGGCCATCCTGTTGGGCTGAATGACGTTGATGGTGGTAGGATGGACATGGCGAGGGAGTTCCTCCAAATGGGCCGGACTCGATCACTCCGGTACGCTCTCCGACCGGGAGGGCGCAAATACGCGGCCCAACCCGCCGAACCCATCGACCGACGAGGGGCAGGAAGAGTCCAACGGGAATGGGACAGGCAAAGTCAAAGTGGAGATCCCTCGGACGGGGAAGGTGCACGATGAGGAGAAGTTGAAAGGTGCTGGAGTATTCGAAGAGTACTTGAGGAAGGTTTGGGAGGATGGGGTATATGTGGAGAAGTGGGAGGAGTGGAGGCAGCAGCAGGGGAGTGGGGATGTCAATGTGCCAGCTGGGATGCAGGGGGATGAGCTGACGAAACAGAGAAATCGGCGTTAGAGGAAGCAGGTGAATGGGGCGGAACTGGCGGTGAAAGATGAGGGAGCTGACGAGGAGGGAGGGGTGAAGGATGAGACGAGCTCTTCGATTGAATCGCAATCCAAGGTGGAAGGTACGGTTGGGGAGAGCGTCGAGAAGGACGATTCTACAGATCTAGAATCTCGAAACAAACGTCCTCATAGATGACGTGCCGTCGCCCAGGCGTTCATGCATGATGATGTCCTGGACAATCACAGATTGTCCTACTTTAGCTGGTCACGCAGCCACCTCTAGCGCCTCGCCATGTACACGTACCTGTTTGTGTTAGGACGTCATTGTCGATGGACGACCGGGACTCACCCTGTACAGGCAGGTAAACTCCCCTCCCCAGTTGCTCTCCACACGAAAGATGATGATGCCGATGTCAATCCCCAGGTCCTCGATCTCGGGCGAGACAGGAAAGGTCTGAATGTGTGATGGTAAAGACGGGTCGTAGCTGAAAAACGCCAGCTTGAGATGATCGGTTGTGGAGAGCGACGAGCTTCGGGGTGTCAGCGCGAAGAGACCGATGTAAACAATTCGCTGACTCTGAGGAAGATTGCTTCTCCAGATATGCAGCGACTTTGGCCTTGTTCTCGTCGCCTTCGACCAGACCCCACTGTCATCAAATTTAGTCAGTATGAGCGAGATATTTCGGAGCGCGGTTGACTTACCACCTCGATGTTCTTCGGCGCGGTCGACACGTCCAGCGCCACCTCACTGGCAGCATGCTCCACCGTCAGATCTGTCACGACCACCCGCCGATTCAGCAGCACTCCAAGCTGCCCCTGATCGCCGTTGAATGGCCAACAGCTGCCCACCGAATTGTCCGGATGTAACGCCGTCGCAGGACTCCGTCCCTCGACGTCTTTTCGACCAAGGACCCAGCGTCCGAAGGTTGATGGCGAGTGCATGACTAGCGTATCCGAGGTGATGGAGGGGACGACCCGACCTCCGGCACTGAAGAGCCCATAGTCTGGTCTGGCAATGGTGTCTTTGGAGTAGCGGAGCAGAGCGGCATCGATAAGGTCGGTGAACAGCGCATTGAGGTCTTCCCCTTTCGAGGATTTGATTGTGACAGACGAGCGAGATGGTGGAGCAGGTTGTGTTCTTCGAGGCATGTCGTCCATGAGTTGGCGGAGAGTCAAGACTTCCCCTTCGAGGACTCGGATGAAGTCGGATCGCGAAATGATCACTCCAGATGCAGCTTTCCGCTCGAATAGCCGTTCTGCCCAATCGTCCAGTTCCTTCTCGCTCTTGACGCTTACTGCGCTCGACGATTGTGGCTTTGCGCCATCTCTCATCATCTTGCGTACAAGCTCTTCGACCTCGCCCTTGCCCACCAGCATCTTCTTCATCTCGGTCCAGAAGATCGGGTCGATATCGATGGTCCCGCCAGAATTGATTGTGACAAGCATATTATCTGGCAGAATCCGTGAAAGAGCCTTTCGCAGGCGGCCGTCATCGAGGGCATCCTTGACACTACGCTCAACCTCGTCAACCCTTATCTTGAGGGACTGGACGTCGCGATCCACCGCGTCCAGGGGCTTGAGACCGCCTTGAACTGAGGCAAGGCCTTTCTCTTGGGTGTCGATGCGAGATGTTAGGCTGGAAACTTCGTCGTGCAAGCTGTCAAACGAGCCTTGTACGCCTTTTGATACCCCTTGACTGTCCTGTCGCAGGCTGTCAAGCCGTTTCCGCTCCTGACCGATAGAGCTTTCAATCGCGCCAACTCGGCTGAGAATCGACTCGCTTGATCGCTTGCCTTCCTTCTCTGCTTTCTCATGGGCTTTTGATGATTCTGATAGAGCTGACAGGGCCTTCTCGAGGTGGGTTAGACGGAAAACCAATTCGGCCGTCGAACCTGGCGGAACATCTGGTGCTCGATATCGTGAAGCTGGTTGCAATGGCCGGTGGAGTATGCGCAATGCGAGACTGAGAGCGATAAGTCCGCCGATCCACTTCCACCAGTCCTGTCGCAGCCGGCGGAGGATCTGCTTGCCAGACCCGAATGCTGCTCGAGCGGGTCGGATGACGAACGCGTTCAGAAGGCCGGTGATGAGCTCGACGATGGACCTCAGAGCTGTGGCCACACCATGGAGGAGATTGGTGACACCAGTCCGGAGGGATGACGGCTGACGTTTCCGAGCGTTATATCCGGGCGCAGGTGAGAACCTGTCGGACCTCGGCGTGAGAGCGCGAAGCAGTTGAGCGGGAATTGGTGATCGCCGGTGCCCGTTCGCCTGCTGGATGTCGGCAAACGGGCTGTGTCCTCGGGCGTAACGCTCCTCCATCCCATCCTCACTTTCGGAATCACCACCTACATCTCCACTCTTCCGTCCTTTCCGCCTGGTCCTCGGCTGCAGCCCTAAACCCATACCCAGATATCCCTCCCCCTTCTCCGCCCTTTTCCCCCTCGTATCCGCTCGTCCCTCCAGCGCGCCATTTCGCACAATGCCTTCGCCCTCCCCATCCGACTCCTCAGATTGCGACTGATGATCATCCTCGGCCGGTCGGTACGGTAGATCCTCCGCCGCAGCCTTCAGCCTCCTCCTCTTCGGATCCGATCCCCTGGGGCCCTTCTTAGCCGCTGCTTGAGCGGCGCGGACGAATTCCTCTTCTTGGCGGTAGTCATAGCTCGTCTCGCCCGACCCGAGCGAGGCAAAGCTATTGAATTCGCCAGACCCGTCGAGGTCACCAACTTCGGTCGGACGGAGGAAGTAGCGGACAGGTGATAGAGCTCGGGCGGCGGAGGCTAGCTGTTCGGACGGAGATTGTGCTCGTTGGACCGTTTGAGTCTTGGAAGTCGGAGCTTTGGGCTTGGTGAGGTAAGCGCTTTCGGAGGAGGGTGGTGGGTAGTTCCCAGTCTGAGCGGCGTGGAAGGCGGCGGCTATACTGTGGTGAAATAGTTTCATCAGCCTGAGTCTCGCCCAGGACAGCTCAGGATGAGGTGTTTGAGGAGCGTCTACTAACTTGACGCTGGTGTCCTTTAGCGCGACCAGACCAGTATTACCGTTTGCTTTATGCCGTGTACCAGGTACCTTGAACGAGCTGAGGTTGACGATTGCAGTCGCAGGCATGTTTGGGTGATTGATTATGTGAAGACGAAGGGGGGTAGGGAGTGAGAGTAATGGCTCAATCAGCAATCTCGCCTCATTTCCTGTGCACGGCCAATAAGGCAACGGAGGGGCTGAGCACTCACCTCTGGACACTCTCCCTCTCCCACTCATCGTCCTCCCTACCCCTCGTCTTCGTTGTGCTCCTGGTACTCCTCGCTGGGGAAGGTGCAACGGTCCTGCCCGATGACCCATTGGTGGTCGGCACTCCGCGAGGCGACATGATGATACTCTCGAGGACGGTGAACAGGCCTCGACGAAGATCAGGGGAAGGAAGCGAAGAGGACGCAGAGAGATTGGCGGATGAAGGATCTGGTTTGGCTCGGAGGTGTGAAATGTCTTGTTTTGATGGGATATGGCTTCCGATATCGCCCCCTTTGGCCCGAAAGATACGATGCAGATGGCTAGTGGCGACAACTGGGGATGCCTAGGTATATGGAGAGGAAAGAAGATGTGAAGGGAAAAGGGTTGTTGGGACCTCCCATCATGGTCACTACTACTTCGGCCTACGAATGATATGAAAACAAAAAACTCAAAAGCGCGTGTGTTTCAACTTTGTCAGGGGTACGTCTCATCTCCGTCATATCCCTCGTCCGCTTCGCTGCATGCATGACGCCCAGTCCGAACCCAATTCCTCCGATCTGCGAATGTAAGATGCATGCAGAATTGCCGGGACGATTCGTGAGGATCACGGTATACATCTCGCCTGGCTTGGACGCATCCCGACGCCCAGTCTGGCCATCGTGTCCACCTCCCAGTAGAGACGAGACCAACAACGAGTAGCTTATCGGTATGACTATACAGAGCAATGTCATCAGATATACCCTTGGTATCGTAAGCAGAGACGAACCTTTTGCCTCCTAGCACGCGCACCACGACCACCAAACTTCTTCGGCTCCATCCGCCTAGGGTCGGCAACGAGGAGGGAACGGTCGTATGCGATGAGGATCTTCTTCAACTCGAGGGCGGAGGCGGCGTCCTCGTTCTTGGCATAAAATCTAAGGTAGTGTCAAGGATGCCTCTCCGTTGATATGCTATATCCCTCTCCCCTCACATGTCCGGCCCCGGCCTCTCGGAGTGCAGATAGCATCTGCTGCCGAGCCTTTTGGCCGGACTCGGAGGGTCGTAACGGAATTAAGGCACTCACGCGACGATGCCCTTCGCGATAGCCTGACGAAGCGCGTAGAGCTGGGAAACGTGACCACCACCCTTGACGCGGAGACGGATGTCGATGTTTGAGAGCTTGTCGGGACCGACAATGAGGATGGGTTCGTACACCTTGTACCGTAGGAGAGCTCTGCGAGCGCAAAGTTGATCAGCAGGTCTCCTTGAGAGTAGCTGCCAGGTTTGCATGGGATTGAGGGCGGGTGTCATCTCCCAGCAAGAGAGGCAAGAGCCTCGATGTTGGATTGGGATTTTACCCGCCATGCAGCCGCACCCCAGACACCGCACACGTTTGCGCTTGCGGATCGAGAACAGACGACTCACGGCTCGACAAGGGAGATAGGAGACCCGTTGAGGCGGACGAGACCTCGACCAGCGGTAACGTGGGCCACCGAGGTAGCGGTCTGCTATATGAGCTTCATTCAAGCAGGGCTTGGGTAAGACACACCTTCTTCTTGCCGAAGCACTGTACGGCGGTCATATTCTGCTATACCCCCAGATGGGATGGAGGACGAGGGCGATTGAAGGCGACCAGGAGGATACAGTATCGTTTTCGTTGATAAGTAACGGTGGGATGGAGTTGCGTGAATGGGGAGAGGAGGGTCGTTCGAGGTCGTGGATGGTGGGAATGGGGCAAGAGGGATGAACAGACACGGTCAGCGTTGTCTTCCCAACGGTACCTGCTGGCCTTTACTCGGAATACGACTCACGACTTTGGATACAAGAAAGGCTCTCCTCAAAACAGGACAAACTTAAGCAGCAACCGGACTAAGTCCGATGGTGAAATGCGGATTGCGAAGTTGTGGCATTCAAGTAGGCTTCAAACTTCAAACTCCTTGAAGCTGAATTATTATCTCCGACGTGCTCGGCTTCCCACAGGCAATTGATTCCCCAATTTATCGGGTTTTGCATCTGTTCCGTAGCGATGAAGAAAAGGTATTCATCGCATTGTCGAGATCCACACCAAGCAATCCCTCAGCAACTATCATCTCGACTCGCCAATGTACCGTCTCCACCGTCTGCTCCACCTCGCAACGAGGCGCGACACTGCTGTACAGGTGCAACAACAGAACACGGCGTCCAATCAAAGGAGATGAAGATAGCTTATGCGGAACCGCCATAAGCGTTGCCGGATGACGAGACTCCTGTACTGTCATCAGTACACGCCCAGTCCGAGGGTATCAAAAGTGAACACAATGTCAGCACCTGCATTGCCGCTAGCAACGCCCAGGGCTTTGAGGTCGTCGAGTGTCCGTCCCGGCGGCGTGGTTGGTGTTCCTGCCAAATTTCTCAGCTGATATAAGTCTCGCTGATGATACTCACACGCCACCGCCGTTCGAGTTCCCGCCGACGCCGGAGTACGCGCTACCGCCGTTCCCGCCGCTCTTCGTCCATCAGTATTGACCTGGTCTGATGAAGTTCGCGCTCACTTGTGCGCACTCCCACCGAACGCGTTCCCGCTCGTCGCCTTGCCTCCTTGTCCAGTATTCCCGCTCGCCACGTCCAGCGTCGACAGACCGTTCGCCAGCCCGCCCGCGTTGTTGGTCTGGCTGTTACTCCCGCCAATCGCGGAGCCACCGGCACCGGTGTATGCGGAACCGCCGTCGGGGAGAGGCGCGGCGAGGACGACCGAGGCAAACGAGAGGAGAACGAGGGTGGCGATGGTGCAGCGCATCTTTCGTGTGGATCCCTGAGGTGCTGATGTGGGGATCGAAGTGTGGATCGAAAAAACGAAATGAACAAGGTAGTTGGAGAAGGTGTAAAAGTGCAGAAGCAACTGAAAGATATTGAAGCTGAAATGAAGGAACGAAGTGAAGTATTGAGCTGTGAGCTTGGATGAGGAATGTACGAGACGGGGGATGCCGGGCTTATATGCGCTATGTGGGCATGGCGACGGGAGCAGGATATCTCATTTGGGGCGGGAGTGGGGACCGGGCGGGAGATGCCGGATTGCGAGACCGACCGGTTTAGTGGAATGCTTTGTGTATGCCCAGTGTGACGTGCGCGAACCATGAAGTGTCAACGCCGGGTTGAATCTAATGAAACGGTGAAACGAGCAGCGAGTCAAGAATTTCGTTCGGCTGCTACTCTTCATCGGTGATCAAGTATCCACTCCACTCGGCAACTCGGGAACTTATCGGTCTGCAGGACGATCTCACTATCGTTTGTCGCAGGTATAGCTCGGAGAAGACGCTGCAGGGCAACGACGGATGACCTTTGCTCGCAATTTGTGCCACCTGCCACTACGACGCTCGCAAACTTCCCTCACGGTTGATTGCGTTGGGCATTCACCTCATCTAGCTTAATTTCATGAGATCCACACCTTGCTTGAGGGAATCGTCAAAATACGCTATGAGTCGAGCTACGCGACTCGTCCCTACCCTCAGACAAGTACGTACACTGTACTTGTACCCCATTTTGGTTCATGAAGCGATCATATTGATGTTCCACAGTCCTTACATCCATCCCGCTCGTCCTCCATGTTCCGACCTGTACTCGCTTCTTTCGCACGTCATGCGGGACCCATCACTCTCAGATACCACCGGTACCTAGCTACAACAGCCGAGTCCGCTGCTACCCTTCCGACCGACCTTCCACCCCCAGCTGTCGACTCAGCGGAAGAAGTACTTGACGAGGATGTGATGCCCGAGAACGTGAGTTTCGAGGAGGAGGAGGAAGTTCGGCAACAGGTCGAGAATGCATCCAATACGTCAGGTCGTGAGTCGGAGTACATCTACCCGTCGTCCAGAGGGCCGATTGACGCAGCTCGGTTGCATGAGAAACCATCTCGGTTGACCGACCCTATCATCCTCCCCCTCTCATCGCTTGCCTCGGATAGCCCTCTTCTCGCAGCAGCATCTGTACGGTGCACTCTCATCCAGTCCGATCGCCGCTCATACCAGACAAGGGTCTGGCTGTATCTTTACCACCCGAAGTCTTCGCTCTGCCTATACGGAAGGATATCCTTCATCGCTGTGTCATCTGGTACCGCTCTACGATGCGTCAAGTACGTCGCCCCATCACAGAGGCAGGTATAACAAGCTGATCGAGGTGTGTAGGGTACCAAGAGAACTCTGTCCCGAGGGGAAGTCTCCTACTCTGGCAAGAAGCTACATCCACAGAAAGGTACGGGTCAAGCCCGAGTCGGTGATCGTAGCAGTCCTATCCGTACGTCCCGTCTCGTCCCCCATGACCCATCATTTGCTGAAGGGTGTTATTTCAGTCCGAGGAGGAGCCCACGCCCATGCCATCCGACCACGCGATTATGCACAGCTGCTCAATCGGAAAGTCAGGGCGCTCGGGATGCGGATCGCCCTCTCTTCCAAGCTCGAGATGGGGTTGTTGAGGATGGTGCAGGATTTGAATGAGGGGCAGTGGGGAAAGACGACGGAGGCGAACCGAGCGTTGCGGAATGATTGGGTGTGGAGGGGTGATGAGGTTGGCGGGCCGGCTGTAGCTCGGGCCGTGGTGGAGGCAAGGCGACAGGCTGACGTGGTGGATGCGTCGGAGGCGGTGGTGGAAGAGGCGGAAGCTGTTCCGGCAAAGGACGTTACGTACGAGACAACCGGGGTGGATCAGCCGGAGCGAGTGATTGAGACGGACACGGTCCAGGACCCTCAAGCAGAAGAAGTTCAGGAGATCGCTGCGGAACCTACCCCCAGCTCGTCCGGGAAATGGGAATGGATCACCCGTTTCGGCCGTGACTCCGAGCTTTCGATTCTCTTCGTCCACCCACCCGAAAAGTCCGCCGATTCGCTCTGGCCCTTCGCCCGTGTGATCCGCAACATCCCAGGCGTGGAGATCATGTCGACGAACGAGGTCCAGGTGTATCACGTGCTGAAATTCAAGTGGTTGGTCATGGAGGGTTCGGCGGTGGATGCGATCTTACGCCAGAAAGGGCAGGCGCCCGTCCCAGAGCTCGACCTGGGGGTCCGCGAGGAAGGGACAACATTTGAGGAGGTGAGGTCGGTTACGGAGGTGGGGAAGGAGGGTGGCGGCCGGACGAAGTTGCCCAAGCAGTGGCATTTGAGGAAGTGGAGACATGATACCGGCGCGAAAAGCATGCGTGCGGTATTCGGGATGAACAACGCCACGAGGATGGAGAATGAGGCGAAGAAAGCGATCAAGGACGCGAAGAAGTCGAGTAAGAAGAGGTTGCAGACAGCATGAGATCCCAATGCATGGATAATACAGCCCCGAAACATCCGAGAAGAGACTCTACTTCTTGTCTTCCGTTTCAGGCGGGAGATCTTCCTGTCCCACACCCTCGTACTCTCCGAACCCCTGGTCATCCCCGAACGGATCCCCTTCCTTCTCCCCTTCCCGCTTCGAGGAACCCGCCCGATCTCCCTCCTCGACTTCCTCCTCATCGACGAGCAACCCTCTTCTCTCCCCTTTACTTGTCTTCCCTCCACCAACCCCTCTCCGCTCTTTCTCCTCCGCATCCGAAGCATCGCTCAGACTCCCCACCTCCCAAAGCACATCTTGCGTTCCATCATCCGGTTTGACAGGTTCCTCGTCGTCCTCGTCATCGAGCTTGGACGACCCGCCTTTCCCCTCACTCATGGATGTTGTTCGAGCGTGTTGCGGACGGAGACGCATCGAGGCGTTCGGCTGGGTAGTGACGGTGTACGGATCAGACGCGGTGTTCGAGGACGATTTCAGGGACAGCAGGACCTATCGTCAAAATAAGAACGGATCATTTCTGACAGTGGATGCAGTTACAACACCGGAGATGAGAACGGCAATGGAGATGAACGTCGCGACAAGCACCTGTACACATATGAGCTGGTCTGATTTGAGTTTCAAGGAGCGCTACACACCCATCGAGCGTACTGGCCCGCCTGGTCGTAGAAGATGAGCGAGTTGATGAATCTTGGGGAACATCAGCAAATTTCCAGATCACGTCTGGTTGAGAGCGCACCCGAACACGGTGTATCCTATGGCGAGAGATATCAGCATAGTCAGAGATCAACAAGTCTTCTGCTCACCTGCATAAAAGAGTGGAACCACGACGACGGTATCAGCGCATTTGAGTGCCCTGTTCAAGCACACAATCTGCAGTACTGCCGTGAAGATGACCAGCAACAAGGTGAGGAGTGACGATGCGTGAAGGAGCTGCGAGCATAAGTGGTGCTTTTCAGATCGAATCATGACTTACTGGATGTCCTGGCAATACGACGATCTTGACCGTAGCCTTTGTAAACACCAGGCATAGCCCCGCCAAGCTGCCTCCAGCTACGGCCCATCCGATCCCCTCCAGCCAGGTGATCCTCGCGTCATCCGCCCGTTGAAACATCTTCTCCATCCTCGTCAGGATCACTTTCTGCACTGATTTCCATACTTTCCACCATCTTGCGAAGAACGCTATGACCGGGTGACTCGCCTTCGGGCGTGATGTGGGCAATTCGAGGGTCGGGGATGGTAATGGCGAGAAGGACCCGCGAGAGGAGACGAGGGAATGAAGGAGATTGGATACGAAATAGGTGGCAGCGGTGAACAGGATGAGGAAGACGAAGTAGGCGAGCCAGGATCCGCGGGTCCAGAAGGTATCGAGTGCGCGGATGGAGATGGATTGGGAGAGACCGTGGTTGATGCTGGAGAAGATGAGGATGAGGATGACGCCGAGGACGATGACGGCGGTTCCTCGGATATCGGTGGCGGTGACGGCTGAGACGAGTCAGCTACGACCAAGAGAATAGGGAGACACGCGCGAGTTCCGACTAGCCAGCGGGCGAAGAGGAAATTGAAGACAAGGGAGGATGATCCGAGGGGAGCGACCCAGTCGGGTCGAAGATATTTCAGAGCGAGAGGCGATCCGACTGCGATACACAGCATGAGCTCTATCGCAGACTTGATCATGACTCGGACACTCACAAACTTGAGAAGCGCTTCACCCGTTGTGTAAGCTGTGGTCCAGACGTCGAAAAGGCTGCCCACATATAGGTCCCCATCCCGGCGAGCCATAATAGCCTCATCCACTCCTTTCTCCGCTCCTGCTTCGGTATACTCTGCTGTCTGACATGGTCGAGCTTTGTCAGATTCAGTCCAAGCGCATTCAGGAGCGAAGCGAAGAGGACGATGATCAGTCCAAGTAAGGTGTTCTATACTCCATGAATAAAGGCTCTTTGGCTCCCAGCGGTCGACACACCAGGATATAGCTCCCCTCGCCTATATCCTCGGGATCAGGAATCACCGTCGTCCCGTTTGAGATGATGTCTCCCCCGTCCCAATCGGACCACGAATCCCCGAGAGAGGTGCTTAGGGCGGTGAGGGCGGTGCGAGTGACGGTGGCAAGGAGTGTGGACGAGTTGGCGATGGATGTATTGGAATCCATCCCGGTGTGGAAGATGGGGATCGAGGACACTCAAGAATCAAGTGGAGATGTAAATATGAAAGGAAAGATGCCTCTTGACGGGGTCGTTGTGTTCAGGCACAGCCTAAATCCGCCTCCGCGTCGCCGAAGTTGGTAACCGAATAAATAATGTTTGACATCGTGACGCGGACACGGGATGGACTCCGCATTCTCGAGATAGTTTCCGCGGTCCAGAGCAACAGCAACGATGATAACCAAACCCATACTTTGATCGACGTTTCTGACGCGCCTACTGTCTGACGGATACGGCAGGGAGTCTGCTCAAGCCATCGGGCGGGAAGCTGTACTTTGGTGATCTGAGGGGCAGCCAAGCCTCTGCGGTCTTCTCATCATGACTTGAGAGGCTGACCCAACAGCGGGTATCTGGACAGCACCAAATTCAGCGCTCCTTCCCGATGACGCCATATCTGGCTCTAACCCGATCACGGACTGTTTCCACCTGTGATCCCATGTTTCGACTATCGATACCTTTTTACTAACGATCCGAGGCCTCACCGATGCTCCTCCAAACGCGGAAGACCGATCGATTGCAACCACAACCAGCTCGTCCTCGCCCCTTCCCAAGTCCAGGTCTAGTCGTTCCCCCCTGGATCTGCTTCCTTTGTTCGACTCGCCATTTCCAGGGAGTACATCGCTGGTGTCAGCAACCTTTGCTGGAATCGCTCTGACTTAGAATCGTCATTCTCGCTGGAATCGCAATTCTTGCTGGAATCATCGACATTTGCCGTGTATGGTCCTGAAAAGGTATATCATTTGACAGATAGGAAGACCTGCTGGTCGGCTTCTCTCGTTCTATAGATCAGTCCTATTCAAGATCTTGCTCGACTTCAACGCCGATCAACTCGCGGAACCGACGGTGGATCATGCCCTTCGATCCGAAGGATATCAACTTTCGCTGCGGACGCATCCCGCCAAAGCTTGTCAACCGCTCCTCGGTCTGGACACCGGGGTCCACCAAGAGCTTCCGATCGTACAAGATGCGGAATACGTGGAGGATGAGCGGAAGATCTTCCTTTCCAGATCCGATGTCAACGAGAGGAAGGACGAGGCGGTCAGTCCCCGTGTTACCAAGAGCGCGCCAAGCTGACCACATTGGCAGTTGCAGAAGCGATTTCAGCAGCTTGTGGGTATAGGCGGTTCGACAAGCAAGACGACTGGCTCGCCAGACCTTTCGAAGAGCTCCAAAAATTCCTGGCAGCGACACAGGCGATCGCGAGCGTACAGTGATTTCAATATCCCTCTCGCAACGCCCTTCGGCGTTCAGCCACCGGGTATCTCTTGGAAGGCTCGCGCTGACAGCTCGGTCAATACCCCACTCCGAGTCCGATTGGAGCTCTTGGCAAGTATATCCTACTCCCCGTCAGCTCTCGCGCCTCGCCCGCTTTTGAGGACGAGGAGTTCTTTCGCGACATGGCCGGAGCTTGGCCCGTGCCGACCATCGACACCGCATCGCCCGAAACCGCATCCCCCACTTTGGCTGAGCCCCCTATTTACATCTCGATCGATCACCTTGAGAACCATAAGGCGATCAACATCTCGATCACAGCTTATCCCCCTTCAGTACTTGAGTCCGACCCGTCTCCTCCTATCGACTACAACGAGTCCCTCGACGGACTACTAGGAGCATGGGCCAACTTTTGGAGCTGAGACACATCATCGTTCAATACTCAACCATCCAATCTCGACTTATATTTCGATCGACGCATAGAGGAGACGAGCGCTAGCTTTACGACCTCGCCTCTTAGCGTCAATATCACACCAGCATCTAGCAGCACCTTCACATTCCCCTCCTCTTCACCCGTCATTCCGTCCATTCCGATGCCGAGCTTCCTCAACTACGACTCGACCGTCTCACCTACGACCCCTCTTCGACCATGCCGCTGCGACTCGACCTACGAGACGCCAGTGGAATCCTCCAGTCCATCCTGGTCCGACATCGAAACGGCCCTCCAGGGAGTCGATCCTCGCCAATCTCGATTCGACGCTTGAGCGATCGAGCAAGTCAGAGCCGACCAGCAATATCGTCAGGAGCGTAACGGTGAGATCCGCGAGCAGAACATTGCCATCGAGGCGATTCATCTGCAGGAACTTGAGGCGCTACACCTTGAAGAAGTCAAAAATGAGGTGAATTACCTTCGGGACTTGGAGGAAGATGCTGTGGAGCCAAGAGCGGACGGAAGAATCAAGACTCTCTTCATGAGGTTAAGGAAGATGACCGCTCTGATTCGGAGATCCCCACGCTACACACGCTGCATGGACAGGTATACCGCTCACATCGATACACATATCTCGGATGATCTCCATCGCCTAGCTTTCCACGGCATACATGACCAGCACACTATCACCCTCGACTACAAAAGTCACGACGAATCGAATAGCAAACACCAAATACTCAGCTCTCACACCGCGCAATCAGAACCTCGACAAAAACGATCGCTCGCCGCACGAAACACATATTCTCGCAATCATCATAGGTTCCGGAATGCTTTCATGACGTCGGCTTCATAGTTAAATCTCACTTGATACAATACATACACGAGCAATATTACATAAGCATTACATACGAAATGAGCATTAATACATGAGCGTCACGATTACCCATCATCTCGTTGACATCAGACCATCAGACATCATCACCTCCTGCGCCTTTTCCAGTCGCCGCATCTACCGCCACCGCCATTGGATTCTCAGAGGTGCCGGTAGAGCCTGAGGAACTTGTCCGAAATGCTCGCAGAACACCTTCGACGCGACCGCCTGCCTAGCTTCCGGGATCAAGAGCTGCGTTGTCCTACATTTATGAGCGAATCTGATAGCTAGCAGGAATAGTGACGGACGAGGCGGTGAAATGCTCGTCCTCCAGGGTGAGCTTTCCAGGGAAGGCAACGCGGTCGTTCGGGAGTCGCTCGACGGTCTGGGAATACTTGGGTTGCTGAAGACCGGAAGTACGGCAGAAATCTGGGACAAATACTCAGATCATTGGATTACATACGGGCGAGCTGGGCTTTCCAGTCGACGTCATTTTGAACGGACGGGAGTTTCTGTGATTCTAAATACTGGGCCGGAGCTGGCTGGCTATTGGTTGGCGTAATTGTTTAGCTGTTCGTGAGTGATCGAAGAGGCTTGCTGTGCAGGTGAGAGGGTATCCTTAATGTACGTCATGAAGCCCTCTACGTTGAGTTCGAGAGCGCGCTTGCAGACAGCCTCTTGCGCAGCCTCAGCCGTCGGGTGGGTGCATTCCTCTTCGTATGCCTGAAGCTCATCTGCTGTGCCGACTTGAAGAGTACAACCGAGTCCTATCTTTGCGTCAGTACCGACAGACCGGTACGATTTGGCGGAAAAACGCACGCGAGGTAATAGGGATCCCACGACGTGCTGAGCGAAGCTGATTTGGGCAGATTTATGCCTTCCGGCCCGAGAGTCTGCTTCAACGCAGCGAGGAATGTATGGAGCGAGGGGGCTGCGGGCTGATACACCTGACGAGCGGATTTTAGGGGCTGAGCTTGATGACGAGAAGCAGGTTGGCTATTTGGCGGTGTTCACGAGTGAAGGTCGCCTTGGATGGGTTGCATTGGCGTCTCGACATCATCCACCTTAATTTCGTCTTCATTGTTGTGAATTACTACTGGAGTAGCACCCCCGATGAGCCCTGCTGACTTGAAGGACGAGACTGGCGCCGGAATGAGTCGTATCGCTCGTGGTTGCTTTGACCGCCTTCGAGAAGCTGCTTCGCCCATTCCGGCACCGGTTCATACCTGTTCTTCGGTGCGAGGATGGACTGCTCGGCATCCTTCAGCCCCGGCATTCCTTGACGGCGACGAAGCGAGTAGTAAGTGTGGTTGCCTTGATGGGTAAGTGAAAACTCGTTTTCCAGGGAAGCATCGATAGCAAGTTCGCCTCTTTGCGTGGGAAGTTGCTTCTCAGTCGGTTGGGAAGCTTCGCAGGTTTGCCGATAGAGAGGCCCCTGTTGAGAGTCTCGAAGCAGTGTTGACGCTGAGTTTGCTTGTTCTCGGGCTTGCTTTGATACGAGTGGACACCTGTCGAGCTGTACATCGTAGTTCCTGGACCGTCCTGCTCTCCCGGCGAGGTGTGACGCCCTCTTACGTCGCTGTCGCGTCCAGGATTGTCGTCCTCTCCGTCATCCGGTAGAGCACTCATCGTAGGCGTGTAAATCCAGGCAAGCGCGTCTTCGGTGATGCATCTCACCAGAGTGATACTCTGCGCGTCGGTCTGAAGTGGACGTGGAGACACGTTAGCTGATCTATACATGACAGATAGACTGACTCACCTTTAGCTTCCTCGGCTCGCCAGACCATTTTTCATCCCGCCAAGCGCCTCGACAGATGCCATGTACTCCCTCGTCTACCTAAGTCTTGGCAATATCTTGAAGAGTGGGTGCTGCTCAATGGCTGGATGGGTTGAAGGGAGGATGAGGGTCAAATGCGCCAAGTAGAACGGCTCTGAACAGTGCCATCAGTATGTCGAGAATTGGTGAGTGATGCGAAGATATCACCTTTAGTCGACCCGGCAACCCCTTAACCTGTCATAGTCCCACTTGACGATCGGCTGGAGGTTCGAGTTGAGTGAGTGGATCATTGAGTTCCATACCCTCGCTGGGTGCTCAACGGCGAGCGGGGGAAGGTCAGCCGCCAGCGAAACAGCATGTTGAGGGGCTTCTGTTGGGACTTCGCTGCCGGATGCGTACCCGTATGGCCTATTTATTGCCGTCTCACCACCTCGGAGCCCCCGATCGCCCCGATGCCGAGCTCCTGCCCGCCGCTGATGCTCTTGCCGTGTTCGTTCCTCTGCCTGAGTAGGGAGTGCGGAGGTGCCGGAGGAGAACGACCTGTCTTCAGTGTGACGGGACGCGACGAAAGGACCTGAGGCACTGAGCACTCGCGCTCCAGTCGAGCCAGATTGGGGTGGAGCTCTGAAGACTAGGCTGGTGTCCTGCGACATCGATGGGGGCGCGTCGCCGATCAGGAGGTGATTGTGCTGTGCTCGCCAAATATTGGTCTGATCAGGGCCGCCACCATAGGACAAGTTATGAGTGCGCTCTTCGGGCTGAGAATAGTCCCGGCGGAAGGCTTCGGCCAATAGATCGCTCTTATCGTAAGGCACAGCGGTTTCCTGTCGCGTAACCTGGAGTGTACTGGGAGCGGTCACCTCGATCGGAGATGGCGGCTGAAAGGTGGGATGGTCATATTTGATGTGCTCTGACTTATCCGGAGGGCTGGTGGAATTGTTGATAAGCATCGCTTTGAAACGCTCCGCCATTATGCGGTTCTCGTCATCGGGTCTGGAGAGGAAGACTCGGCCCTGCTTGTCGTACATCGTCGCCGGGACGTCAGGAGCACCGGTAGACAAAGCTAATCCTTGCCCTCCGTTGGCATCCCGGCAGTCGCGTTGATAAGCTTGCCGCTGAGAATCGTATTGGACACGATCAATGGGCAAGACCTGTCCCGTTGTGAGGAATGGGTTGGTATTGACGCGTGACGTGACGTCCTCGGAGCCTACTGGGACGGCTGAATGGGATTCAGTGCTTGTTTCGGAGTTCGGAGCTTGAAGTGCGAGGCCCTAAGCGCTAGATTGGGTGTAAGCCTTCAGAACTGGGGGGCAGTCGGCTGGGTGGCATCGGAATGATCGAACCGAGTCCAAGCGGTGTTGACAGCCTGAGGCAAGGGGGACTGAGCCGACATGGGGAAAGAAAGTAACTATTTTAGAGAACTGAATGCCGGAAGGAAAAAGAAGTGGAAAGAGGAAAAAGACAACCTCGGTTGCAATGCGCAAGCCCATCGGTGCCCAGAAACGCCGAAATTCCGCGGAAAAGGATATAGAAATCTTAATCTGAGGGACATTATCTCTGTAGTCTGGTGATATCATGAGTACAAGGTACTATCCCTCAGCTCGAAGTGCCCTCAGTCAGATGTAGGGTGAAATAGGTGGGTGATTTCCTTTAGCCCTTTCTTCGTCCTGCTGTCGGGATGCGCTGAATTTTCTCGAGCTTCTCGTCTTCCGAGAAATCGCCAGGAGGAAATCTGTCAAGTCGATTGCATGATCAGTAAAGCTACATCCTCTTCACGGAAATTACGTGTGCCTGATATAGGAGGTTCAACCAGCCTGACAACGGGAAAGTTGAGGCACCTCCGCCACCCACTTTTGTCCATCAAATTCGTCTGATCACAGAGTCCATTGTTTCCCTAGCGATGGCCCTTTAGACCTTCTGATCACCTGAACCAAAATATTGCCCTCATTGCCCGTAGCTAGCTCAAATATCGAAGCCCTTCACCATACATCCTCGGTCAACCCGAACAATCCCTTCCTTGACGACGCGATCAATCCCTCTCTTGGGACCTCAGCACTGCTTCCAACCCTTCGGAGCCTGGTGCTTTACCTTCAGTTCATACTTCGGCTTACTGGATCCTGAACCTTCCGTCCCAACCCCTTGACATATCTTCCCATTCCATCAACCCAACTCGTACACCCCGCCTACGACGCTCAACCCGCTTGTCGACCGTCTCGACCATGTCTACCGAACGCGGTACTCCAATCGACTTACCCATTGTACAAAGGAAGCGGGGCCGTACAAGGAACGAGGTAGTCAGAGCCGAGCACCTGACCGTGAAACCCGAGGATGGCGAGATCATGGTCAAGCAGGAGATAATGGAGACAGAGGCGACCGGCAGTCAAGCTCCTCCGCCTGTCAAAAAGAAACACCTTGGCCCGAAGAAGAACAAGCAGGCTATGAAATTGAAGGTGGAGGATAGTGCGGTAGAGATAACAGTGAAGGAGGAGAGGATGGACGCTTCGACGAGTGCATTTGCAGCCGGACCGTCGGTCTCGAAGCCAGACGATTTGTTGCCCAATAGCGCCTCAACCTCCAAGATGGCCATACCCGTGGCACCGAAGACAGCCATCGCGAAGCTTGAAGCTGCGAAGGGGAAGGGCAAGGCGAAGGCGAAACTCATGGTCCAGCCTGAGGAGTACAGGTCTGGCAGGTGAGCTCTGGGTGGACACCTGAAGCGCCGATTTGAGCTGATCTTTCTGCTTCGCTTTCTAGGGTCCGAGCCAAGTGAGCTTCCATACATCAGCTTGCGTTCCTCAAGCTGATTTCGTAGACCTCCGAAGACTACCATGGATCGAGGTGCGTTGGTGGATGGCGTCACCGCGCGATATCTGACAGTTACATAGCCAACCGCGTTCGGTCTCAGCGTATGGTCCGTACCTCCTCTCCCCGCTTCGCATCACACACCGACTTGTTTGATTCTACAGTTTCTTGTCGAGCGCCAGAAGATTGGCAGTGGGCCATTGGAGACATTCAAGGTGGTGGGTGTCCCTTACGCCAAGCTGTTGTGGCTTTTGAAGCTGACACAGTAGGAAAGCTCGGCTCGACCGGTAACGTCTACGTGAGCTCATCACCACTCATTCCCGGAAACAGGCTGACTCAAAAATACACAGACCATCGACATCGGGCTTCAGCCCCGGTGCGACTGCCCTGACTGTCGCAAGGGGAACGTGCCGTGCAAGCACATCATCTTCATCTTGTCAGTTCTACGCAACCTACTCCCCATACTCCCTCTATTGCGCTTACCATGAATCTTTTCCAGTTTGAAAGTCTTGAAGGTATCGGAAGCGTCCTCAGTATGGTACCAAAAGAGTCTCACAGTGTGTCCCATGTCCTTATCGTCACTAGCGTACTGAGTATCTTGTTAAAGCGATTCGAGCTCAAAGAGATCTACAACGCTGCGCCTCCGATCGCCGCAGGATCTGTCCTGGTCTCGACCAAGATCAAGAGGGCCTTCCTCAAGGCATCAGGTCTTGGAGGAGATGTCGAGGAGATAGTGGAAGAGATCGAGAAGGAGGTAGATGTGGGACCCGGGGGAAAGAGGCTTTCTGCGATCGGGGAGGACTGCCCGGTGTACGTGAACATCAGCGTACTTGGAGATCGCGCTGATCATCGTCGCGCAGGTGCTACGACGAGATGACGGAAGCGGACCAATCTGCGAGCAGATTGGTGTTTGACGAGGCCTTTGCGGGATGCGGTAGACGTGAGTGATGCCGCATCATTACACGCACCGCTGACTGTGCTGCTTCAGCGGTGCATAAGGATTGCTTCGGGCAGTGGATGAACACTGTGGTCAGTCGATCATCGGACTTGATCTGGTCCAAATGCTGAAGCCCTTTTCCCAGATCAAGGCTGGTAATCCTGTCAGTTGCGTGTGGTGCAGGACGCCATGGCCCAACCCAAGGCCTGCGAAGGTGAGGAGCAGTTCGAGCGGAACGGGCGTGAACAGTCTTGGGTAGTGAGTAGTACATCTCGTCTGACCCGATGTTTTACTCATTGTGAACACAGTTTGAATATGGCCGAACTTGCGGGACTGAGCCAGCAACGGGACACCAGCTCGTATTACTGGGGTCCGATGAGGGGAAGGAGGATGACGGACCCGCGGTACGAGGATGATGTAGTAGCATCGTGGTAGTGTATACGCATGCTACTACTTCACCCCCTAACCCCCTAACGGGTTGGGGATGGGCTCATTCTTATCCTCTCGATGACTCCGACCGATCGGTACAACTTGCGG
>JAABUW010000664.1_pt1 | contig 64905 bp, 119 predicted proteins | sample 5560081 | NCBI WGS metagenome assembly JAABUW01 (sample SAMN10711882, study PRJNA513363) | rock metagenome | isolation source: Antarctica rocks | place: Antarctica: Victoria Land, Knobhead sud | reverse complement strand
TTTGACATGCAGCACAGAAAGACTCGACATTTCCACAACTGATAGAAGCCCGCCGCCGTCGCCACGTGATGTACTTATTCATGACTATCCGACAGTGGTACAGACTCTGAGGGGTGCGGTGGCGCTCGGAGGCATGTCAGCATGGTTTATAGGCGGGCACATCACACATCCGATGCCTCTGCCTTTGGCATGCAGCGTTAGGTCTGGGGATCAGCGGGGCCTGGGTGGGGACCAGAAAATCTGGCAGGCTGCGGCCAAACCCTAGATTGATTAGATGTGCTATGCAGATTAGGAGACTTGCACTTTGGTTGCAGCCGGCATCTGCATTTGAACACTTCAGGCCTAGCCGCACACCGCACTGCCCGCTGCGTCCGCGTGCCGACCAGCTCGCCACCATGCGTGAGATCGTTGCCATCCAGGTGAGCACAGATCGTCAGCCTGGGCTCTCATAGCTGCGAACGCCGCACGTGGGCCTACAACCAAAGCAGGCATCAGCTGCGAGGAGTTGGGGCGAAGGAGGCAGCGTCAGACCGGGCTGTGGTGCTGCTTGCGCAAACAGAGCCATGATGCAGCCACTGCTGGCCAGCTCAGCAGCGCCGGCCTCAGCCTGGCAGCGTCGAAGCACGTTGTTGCGGACATCCAGCTCCTTTATCTGGGCAGGCAGCCTTGCTAGTATGGCCCGCGGCATCTACGCAGGCTGCATAGTGAATGCAGAGCACACTGTTGGCCCGTCTTGTGCCATCGTCCAGCAGCTGGGCGTGTTACTGGTGGATTGGATCGTTTGTAGCAGAGTCGGCAGACAACTTGACTGCCTGCGACTTGGCGGTGCGGCTGAGCAGCTCGTTGGGCAGTGACCTGTATCAGCAGCTTGCTCTGATGGCCGCTAGACTCCGAGCACCACCTGTGCTCGGCTTGTGAGCCTGCTCAATCAGTACCTCAAGCAAGTGCCAACCCGCTGTTCCGAGCAGTTGCAGCACCAATTGGTGCTGCAGGAGCTTTCTCTGATAGTTTGCAGCCTTGCTCCTCGATCGGCGGGAGATGGCACTGGAGGCGCAGTCTGGCCCAGGGAGCCTGCGGGTGCTGGCAAAACTATCTGAGCAACGCACAGGTGTACTCACTCCATTGTTGTTCGTTTGCGGTCTGCAGGCTGGGCAGTGTGGCAACCAGATCGGCGCCAAATTCTGGGAGGTAAGCACCTGCCGGTCAACTCTCCGCCGCCGGCGCCCGCCACCCATTTTGTTGTGCAGACTTGCTGCGGCTGTGCCTTGGCTTTGAATTTCGCTGACCCCCCTGCCAGTGTTCCTGACTTGCCTGCGACTTTGCGCCAGGTCATCTGCGACGAGCATGGCGTCGACGCGAGCGGCTCATACCAGGGCCTGTCGGACCTGCAGCTGGAGCGCGTGAACGTCTACTTCAATGAGGCCAGCGGCGGGCGCTACGTGCCCCGCGCCGTACTCATGGACCTGGTGCGCCAGCATTTTGAAAGTGGCTTCCAAATCTGTTGATGCATTTAGAGCGCACGGCCACGCCCGTTGACAGTGGTTGCGGTGGAGACTCGAGCCCCGGTGGACCGCTGCAGTGAGTGGACAGCTGAGCAGCATGCACACCTGGCCTGCAGGCTATCATTTGCTTGTGCACGCTTTGCTGCTATGTCGCAATCGCCTTTGTCAACCTCTCGTTGTCATCCGTTATCTACCCGCAGGAGCCGGGCACAATGGACTCTGTGCGCAGCGGCCCTTACGGCCAGATCTTCCGCCCGGACAACTTCGTGTTCGGCCAGGTGTGCACAGTGGCCTGTGCATCAACATGCATGACAGTATTTCATGTTCCAACTCGCGATGTGCACCTCATATGCATGCTGAACAGTCGGCCACTCTCAGGAGCTTTATAACAAGAAGAGCAACATGCATGCAAAGTCTCAACCCGTCAGCGCTTTCTGCCTGCAGACCGGCGCAGGCAACAACTGGGCCAAGGGCCACTACACAGAGGGCGCTGAGCTCATCGACTCTGTGCTGGACGTCGTCCGCAAGGAGGCCGAGGGCTGCGACTGCCTGCAGGGTGAGCGCCTGGGCGAATGCGGATGCACCATTGCTCTTGATGTGGCATCATGCGGTCTGACATACACTGAGTAGCTGCTGCATCCCATCTGGAGAAAGCAAGCCATGCATTCTGCCCTGCATGCATGCAGCATGCGCTGCCTGCACTGTGGCACATTGGATCACCCGCCTCGTTGCATGCACACCACAATGTCCGTTGCCATATTTCAGACTGACGGTGGTGCACATCTACATCGCATGCAGGCTTCCAGGTGTGCCACTCCCTGGGCGGCGGCACCGGCAGCGGCATGGGCACACTGCTGATCAGCAAGATCCGGGAGGAGTACCCCGACCGCATGATGCTGACCTTCAGCGTCGTGCCCAGCCCGAAGGTCATTTCTCTCTTTGCTGCAGGACAGTCACCGCCTTACTCAAAGGACATGCATGCGTTATCTCTCGTGTCCTCAGCATGCATGCTGCATGCTAGCCGTGCACGCGATCTCCAGTGTGAGTTCACCAATGCACGCCACTCCATGCACGCCACTCCATGCACGCCACCCCATGCAATGCCCCAGGAACTGAGCCGCCTCTCCTGCCCTGTGCAGGTGTCGGACACAGTGGTGGAGCCATACAACGCCACGCTGTCGGTGCACCAGCTGGTGGAGAACGCAGACGAGTGCGTGGTGCGTCTCTGCACCGCTCTTGATGGCCTTGCAGTGGCCGGGATGGATGACACACTGCACTGATATACCTGCGCTTGCTTTGTGTTACAGTGCCCTTTATCACCGTTTCCATTGCAGGCTGGCTAGCCTGTCTCTGCCACGCTTTCCCATGGTGACTTGCCGCTGCGCGCTCTTGCAGGTGCTCGACAACGAGGCGCTGTACGACATCTGCTTCCGGACGCTGAAGCTGACGACCCCCACCTTCGGCGACCTGAACCACCTCATCAGCGCTGTCATGTCCGGCATCACCTGCTGCCTGCGGTTCCCAGGTGCGCTCCTGCATTAGCCCCAAGGACTCTTCACCCTTGACATGATTGACAATGGCAGCATTATTGTGACATCTTGGTTTTTCTGTGCAGACGCAGCCATGCAGGACAGCCAGGGCGCACTGCAAGCCAGAGATGCTCACAGCAATGTCAAACTCGTCCTTGTGCGCTATATACTGACGTTTGATCACCGCTGTCGCCTGCAGGCCAGCTGAACGCGGACCTGCGGAAGCTGGCAGTCAACCTGATCCCCTTCCCGCGCCTGCACTTCTTCATGGTCGGTTTCACGCCGCTCACCAGCCGCGGCAACCAGCAGTACCGCGCCCTCACTGTCCCCGAGCTCACCCAGCAGGTGCACTGCTGCACGCTGCGGAAAACTTGACCTGTTCCAAGCACGAAAGCTCGATGCCGTGTCCATGTGATCTGCTGGAGCCGGCCTTGGTGCGCCGCTGGGTGCAGTTGGGTGACGAAATGCACAGCTGCACTTCTGCTGCCTGTGCAGAAGTGCACGCGTACTGGCCTGGCCTGCCACATGTATCGAAGCTGCGCCACCATTGTTCTGACGCTGTGCATGTCTCACATGCGTGCAGATGTGGGACGCCAAGAACATGATGTGCGCGGCGGACCCGAGGCACGGGCGCTACCTGACGGCATCGGCGCTGTTCCGCGGCCGCATGAGCACCAAGGAGGTGGACGAGCAGATGCTCAACGTGCAGAACAAGAACTCCTCCTACTTCGTGGAGTGGATCCCCAACAACGTCAAGTCCTCGGTGCGTGGCTCTTGGTCGCACTGTTTTTGTGACAGAACCCTTCCGCATGATGATCCGCATGTTGGAGTTTGCCAAAGGGGCTCTAATTGCTTTGTGCAGAAGACGTGCTAGGGCCTTTTTGTTGTTTGTCGTCATTAGGCTTGCACATCATGTAGCTGAAGGAGCTCTTGTCCGATTGGCTTCATCAGTGCGCTCATCTGCCATGTCTGTCTCTCTACAGGTGTGCGACATCCCACCGAAGGGCCTGAAGATGAGCGCCACCTTCCTGGGCAACACCACCGCCATCCAGGAGATGTTCAAGCGCGTCAGCGAGCAGTTCACTGCCATGTTCCGGCGCAAGGCCTTCCTCCACTGGTACACCGGCGAGGTGCGTGTGCTTCCACCGCTTCTACTGGTTCCACCCCCCGCGCCAGCGATTTTGTTCGATGCAAGCATGCCACCTCGGTCATGATGCGGCATTCACACAGCTATGCCGTTTGCCATGCATGCAGCAGTGCATGAAGGCAGCTGGCTTGTCTTGCCAGCGATAGCGCGCAGCTAAAGGGCCCCAAGATCTCTTCAAATGCGTGTCAAATCGATTTTGTCGACACGGCGCAGGGCATGGACGAGATGGAGTTCACGGAGGCGGAGTCCAACATGAACGACCTGGTGTCGGAGTACCAGCAGTACCAGGACGCCAGCGCCGAGGACGAGGACTACGAGGTGCGCGCCAGCCCCGCTTCAATCTTGTTGCAAAGCTGGATCAGCGCCCCGTCACAAGGCTGCCTCTCTGAACGCCCAGAGTGCTGTTGCTCTGTTTGTTGTGCCGATGTGCATGTGCAGCGGACAAGCAGGTTAAGCACCACCAGAACCTGTTATCATGCTAGGTTGGGAGGGGTTGAGAGGCACCGACTGTAGAAACATAAGATTGCATTCCTGCTGCATTTCTTCAGGACGAGGAGGAGGAGCTGTGAGCGCTCCCCCTCGAACTGGTGCCGCGCTTATGGTGGCGGCGGCGGCAACGCTGCCATTGCAGCTGCCGGCAGCCGCTGCGGAATGGCTGGCACTGCGTGCGCGGCGGCAATCACGGCGGCGGCGCACTGAGAAGCTGTGCGCCTAGATGTCTGCCGGCGGCGCGGCGATCCATGCGCTCAGGGGCCGGCCCTGCCGTGAGGCGGTCGCTGCGCCCTGCAGCTGCGCGGGCCTTGGTGCACGCATGCTCATGGAAGTCCAGTCGTCGCCGGTTTGCACCGACCTGCACTGTCAGCTGCGGATTGTGCTTGCTTTGAACTCCGGGTCCTTATTGAAGGCACGTCCGCGTGTCGCGCCGCTCAAATTCTTGTTCACAGCTGATCTATGGTGTCTGCCTTCAAATCGTGATGATTGCAACAATCGAGACTTCGAAACGAGAGGCCATCCGAGCAAGTGCACAACACATCTCCATGTGCATGACGGCGCTTGACACAACAGCCTACTTTTTAGTTGCCATCAGAGTGCACACGTGCGGCGCTCTGCTCAGTCCACTGGCAGCGGGCCCGTTCTCATCGTCAGCAAGCGCGTCGTCGGTTCAGTTCAACAGCTGTTTTTGCCTCGGTAGCGACTCGGTGAAGCCTACTCGTGTGTCTTCAAAATGAACAAATGCCGCATAGAACTGCATTGCTTGATGCCTGCATGCTTGCGCGTGACCAGTGTGAGGTGCTGTCACGCGTTTCACATGCTGATGCGCAGGCGAGAGCTCTCGAAAGTGGCAGAAAGCTCGGCGGGCTGCGCAGACAAAGGCAGTGGCCATGTGCCGCCTGAACGTGGCGCCGCTGTCGCGGCAGCCAACCTGAAGATGGCGGCAGCATAAAATGGGTGAAGAAAATGATGGCGGCGGAGTAGATGATGGCGAGTGACAGGAGAGGATCAGAAGACCAAGACATGGCGTGAGGAAAGCTATGTGGATGGCACAGACAGTTTGTGCAGGAATTATTGACAATTGCCGCAGCGGCAAAAGTCTGGTGGCATAACGCCGCAACTCCTTGCGAACAGGGCTTTGCCGATTCGGATCGCTCAGCTTTGACATCTATGAACGCTAATCACCCTAAGTGAGGCTGGAACAATTTAATGTCTCTCTCAGAGACTTCACGTGTCAAGATGCAGTTGGCGATGCCCATTCTGATACGTTCATTCTTTCTCCACCACTGGTACAGGTGTCAAAGCACCTTTGTGTCTGGGGCATGGCAGCTGTTGGATTCACGCTTTGTTCCCAGTGTGTACTCTGCCGCTGACCCAGTCTTTCTACTGCAAGCGAATTGCATGCTGCTCACGGCGACAACAGACAGCAACCCGCGCACAACATCCTCTGCCCGTCGTTTCCGTGCGTCAAGAGCATTGTAAAATCGCTGATGGCGATGGTTGACAATTTAGCGGAGCAATTGCACGCTGATGTTTAAATCCCACACTATCTCATGCCATCATCTCCACCTGCCCCAGGGCCTGCTCCACATCCTGCATATTACCATCGTCCTCCATCATGTCGTCTGACTCCTGTGACAGGAAGCATGTACCGTCAGCACAAAGTCCTGAAGTACTTTTCTGATGCAAATCTGATGCAAAGGTGCAGCGGACACGCGATGACCAGCACTTGGCACGTGCTAGGCATGCAAGAAGCAACAGCGCGCTGCACCTGTGCGACGGCGTCAAACTGGCCGCCCAGCTGCACGCCGCCAAAGCCATCGCCGCCGCCGCCGCCGGGCGCCTGCTGCTGCCTGAAGCCGCCGTCGCCGCCGCCGTCGAAGGGCGCCGCTGCCTGCTGCTGCTGTTGCTGCTGGTCCGGGCTGCCAAAGCCGCCGGGGGTGGGCGCCGCACCCTGCGGCGCCGAGGCGTCGCCCGCGACGGGGATGCTGTCCGTTGGCGCGTCAAACTCTATGGGGAACTTGGTCACCCGCGGCTTGTCGGCCAGGATGTTGCGCACCAGCCTGCAGGTACGAAGTGGCACGAACAATCTCAGCAGCAGCTCCTCGTTGGTATCAGAGTCCTGACTGCAAGTTGTCAGGCTGTAACACCTCTGATATGCAGTGGTCGACGGCTTCAGCGAGGCTGTTGCCGGAGTGCATGCGGAACAGCACGCAAAGCTTGATCGTGGACACTGAACAACGCGGTGCGTGCTCGACCAGCCACGCCAAATCGTGTGAAAGAGAGTCGATTTAGAAGGGTTCTAAGGGAAACACACTTCTCGATGATGGGGACCTTGGGCGGCTCTTCCCGCAGCGCCGCCTCCTCCTCCGGGTACTCGTTGTTCACATAGTAGCCCACCCGCACGAACTCCTGCATAATCGACGTGCTTGCATCAGACACCAAGACTTTTTGCTGGATCGTTGCAGGGCTCAAGACCTGGGTGCAGTCATGCAGTATCACATCGAGCCGCAGCAAGCGCAGAAGCGGCAGAGCTCCTGCAGTACTAGTTCCCAAGTGCATTCACCTTCTCGTTGTAGGAGCAGGTGAGCAGGATGGCAGTGATGCCCACTATCTCGTCCTCAGGTAACCGCTTGTAGTCCGGCGGGTTTGCCTGCGGCGCCATATCGTGCAAGTAAGTTTTGAGCCTCGGAGTCCACAGGCATGTAGGATATGGTTGTGCACACATGAGGCGGGAGCATGAGGCACGGGAGATGCTCAGGCGCGGCTTTGCAGCAGCTATTCCAATTAAACACAGAGCATCGCGAGCCAACAATGCTGTCCTGAAAGCGGCCGAATCTGGTGTGGCTCCAGTGCGGTCCATGACTCTGCTGCAAGCGCCCAGACCTCACCTGGAAGACGAAGCGGTACTGGCCGGGGAACACGGGGCCCACCAGCACGCTGTCGAGCACCTGGTCATACTCCTCCGACTCCGCGTTGCCCACGTACGTCAGCCGCCACTCCAGGTCTGCGCGCAGGTCATTGACAAGGTGAAATGCTAATAGATTGGTGCGCTTTCCAGAGGACGCGGTCGCTCGTTGGCGTGCCGTGCTGCCCGGCACCAAGCCCCAGCATCATCCCCAGTCTGCAGGGATGAAACCGCTGCATGAAGGCCGACAACGGGGCCTGCAATGTGGTTGAAGCAGAAAATTCGCACGCTGCCGCCTTCGGGCCTGCATTGAGGACGCAAAACCTTGAACAGATTGCACTTCGACTGTCATGGTGTCTAAGAGCCGCGCCGCTGACTAGGCAGCCGAGTCGGCGAGCAGCACTCGTGGAAGCTTCTGCTGAAGCGTTTGACCCGCTGCTCGCCGCAGCCCGCCCCCCGCCCCGGCACCGGTCGTGCCTTAGACTAAAGCTCTCTGTGCATCTCCAACGACCACTGATGGCGGCTGCGCGGCCTGCCAGGCCAGAGAGGCACTGGCAGCATGACTGCCTTTTTGCTGACGACGCACTAGTGGCCGGCGCACCAAGGGCGCAGAAACAAGTGGCAGTGGCCTAAACGGCTGATGCGTGAGCACCAACATGCATGAGAAGGCTTGCGATCACAAGCGACACGGAGCATCTTGGCGCAGCGACCCTCCAAGGCCGTTGACACGTTGTGAGTGGAGGCTGAACTTGCCGATGCCAGCTCGACTTTGAACTCGACATGCACGAGGCCGCAAATTTGGAGTCTGGTCCATCCAGGACGGTGCTTGTGGAGGTTGTGCTCACCCTTTTCAAGCTGGCTGACGCACTCGTACTGAATTTCAAACTGCAGCGGGTTGCTGAAGGATGAGGGATTGTCGAGCACGTCCACAGACGTGATGAGGACCGGGCACGCCATCCGATGTCCCTACCACACGTACGTGCTGGTCTACTGGTTGCTCTGGCAGCGCAAGCTCTGTGGATTTCTGATAAGTTACTGGCCGTGCTGCGCTGTGTGCTGCGAGCCGAAGCTGCCGTATGCCGAATCTGTGTTGTCGATGCGATCCGCAGCGCTGACAAGATTCGCAGACGCTACAATCGATCCGATAGCGCGTGACGATGGGATTGCAGTCCTGTGGATCGCAAATGCACACTGTTCACAAGTCAATTTGCCGTTTACCAGCATTGAGAGTCCCATCAAAGCCGTAGAAATGCATTCCCCGTCCCGGACACGACTGCCTGGGGATCGTGGACAGGTTTCAATCCCCAAATATCAGTTAGCACGCTCCGAGAACTGCTGCAGAGCCGCACAAAGCAAGCCGCTTGAGCGTTGAGGCTGGGAAGCCGTCTGTGCCAGGAGCCACACGACTGCAGGCGCCGTCGTCGCGTCTCGTCGCCGAAGCTCCGGTCCACAGGCAACCTTTGGCCGTGCAGCCGTCTTCACCAGCATGGACGCGACTACGGCTGCAAGGGATGATCGAGTGCCGGTCACCATGCTCAGCGGCTTCCTGGGGTGAGTCGCGCTGCTGCACGCAAGCCAGGCTGCCGCAAACTCTGCTCGGACCTACTGATCCCGGCTCTCGTGCCCGGCTTTCGCCCACCGCATTGGTAAAATCGGTGCACCCACCGCTCTGATTATTGATCATATTTTTCTGAGATGCCGTTGCGCAGCTGCTAAAGCTCACATGCATCGCGCACGATGCCCCTGGCCAGCTCATCCGGGAGGATATTTGGCTGGCCTTGACGGGGGCCGGCCTTGAAACAATGAGCAGCATTCCAAGAGGTTCCAATGTGTTGCACACTCAAGCCCTACTACAGTCGGCGCTGCCTAGTCCACCCAAGTGGAACTGCAAGCCAAATACAGGCGCCATCAAATCCAATCTGCTGCTCAGCGCTATCTGCGCCCTTGCCTGACCATGACGGGCTTTGTCTTTAAGATTCGGTACCTCTGGGGGCTACATTAGAGCTCGGACTGAATGTCGTATGCCATTCAGTGGCATGCGGGCTACAAGCGGTGGCCCTTCCAGGCATGCGCTGACGCGTCGCCATGCATGCCACCCTGCAGAGCGGGAAAGACGACGGTGCTGCGGCACCTGCTTGAGAACAACAACGGTGGCCTCAAAATTGGTTGCATAGTCAATGACCTCGGCAACGTCAACGTGGACGCGAAGCTGGTACGTTGCAAATGACGCGCCACAGGACGGACATGCACCAGGACTCGCATGCACCAGCTTCTATGCAACTTCGTTGTATTACACGCTGGGTGTGCAGATTTGTCTTCCCTGGCATCCTGCCTGTAAATCCACCTGTTAGCTTTGATCCGGCAGGTACGCAATGACCGCATCCGCAGCGGCAACGGCGGCACGCGCTTTGCGGATCTGACTGACACGGTGGAGCTGGCAAATGGCTGCGCATGTGAGCTGCCTCCTGTGATTTTGAACGATCTGAAATTTGGTAGTTGATATGTTGCTGTTGGCGGTAATCGCAGTTGTTGTGCCTTGCTTCATGCACGCCTGGCGCGGCCTGACTTGCGATAAACCCTCCGTGCTGAATGGTGCATAAACGATGTGGCACAGGCTGCAGCATCCAAGACGAACTGTTTGCGTCCTTCGACGACCTGATCGCTCTCAGCGACGAGCGCGGCATACCATTCGACAGGTGCGCTCATTTTGATGACTGCGTACCTGTGCAGGCGCGCCACCGCTGTCGCTCCCGTTGTGTCCAAACCCATGTTTCTCCATGACTATTGCAGGCCCTGACGAGGGTGCTGAACCACGTTGCGCGCGCCTGTCATGACCAATACTCATCGATCGACTCCCATTGCACGCGAGATTACCCATGTTCATCATATCGGCAGGCTCATCCTGGAGAACTCGGGCGTTGCGGAGCCGCACAACATCCGCGACAAGTTCTACGACGCGCAGCTCATCCACCTGCACACCACTGAGCGGGCGCGCAGTTGGTCGCACCGACGCCGTTGTTTAGTCCACTCATTGTCGGTCGTGCTGTCACTTCAATAAAAATCGCAGATGAGCATGCACCTGCCGCCTTCCTCATCCGTTAGCCCTTGCGCAACACACGCGCACTTGGACGTCCAGCAACACACAAACAACATGGGCCGTCCTCGCACTGGCTCGTGAAGGTGCGGCTTGACACGATGGTCACCGTCGTCGACGCCTCCAGCTTCCTGGAGGACTACTCCACCCGCGCGCCCGTGGCGGCGCGCCCGGACCTGGGCGACGGCGGCGGCCTGCGGCCGGTTGTCGATCTCCTGGTGGAGCAGCTCGAGTGCGCATTGTTCATTGTCGCCACAAATGCAGCACGTGTTGATACCTCTTGAATCATGTAGAAATCAGTGATGTGATGACGCGCACCTACCGAATCTGAACGAGGTCCCAGCAGACCTCTGAAAAAATATTTGAGGTCGATTGTGCCGTGCTGTGCTGTGTGCAGGTGCGCGGACTATGTGCTATTGAACAAAACGGACCTGCTGCCGCCGGGCCAGCTGGCGTCCCTGCAGGCGGTCGTCGCCTCCATCAACCCGCTCGCCACGGTGTGCTGCCGTTCTATCAATGCTGGGATTCGTCAAACCTGCCGCACCGCAAACTGTGAGGACTGTCCTGGTAGCAGGCAATGTTGTCTCGAGTCAGTGGCCTCGGGCAGGCGCTGTCCAATGCGAGAACTTCTGAGCTTCCCCCGCTGCTGCTCATGTAGGTGATCGCCTGCCAGCACGGCGCCGTGCCGGTGGATCAGGTCTGTGGGCCGCAGGCGCGGGCGCTGGTGTCCTCCCTCAACATCGAGGGGCAGCACCGCGGCGCAGTCGCTGCTGCGCGCGCCGAAGCGCAGGCCCAGCAGCCCGCCAAGAAGCCCAAGGTACGTTGGGTCGTCAAATTATAGTGGTTCAATTTCAGAGGAACTCTGTCGTTTCCGTTCTGTGGACAGACCGGCGGCGGCGGGCGCGCCGAGGCGCAGCCGGGCCAGAAACCCAAGGTGCGGGTGGTGCGAAGCTGCAAGGGAATGGATCAGCTGCAGCCCGTATTGTACTTGACAGTACACTAAATTTAACCTTGTGATGCAGAGGCACCAGGACTCTGACTTGTGGTATCGACTGCTTTAAGCACAGGGTTCTGCACCTGGAGCCAGAAAACTTCACGAAAGTTCATCTGAGAACACGCGTCGTTCTTTTCCACAGACGGACCACGTCAAGAAGCACGGCGCCCCCAAGCACGGCCAGGGACACGGCCACGACAACGGCGACCACAAGCATGACCACGGCGACAAGGCGGCCACCGCCGTGACCGCCGACGACCATGGTCACGGCGAGGCCGCAGACGACGCGCATGGCGGCCACAAGCACGACGGGGACGCCCACAAGCATGGGCCGCACGACCACGGTCTCGAGTCAGGGCACGAGGTGCGGCCCTATCTCAGCATGTTCGCAAAGATGTAGGGGCTGCTGCAGAATGTAGAAAACCTAACATGCTGTAGTTTCCGCATTTCCGCGCTCACTCCTGGGATCGGAGACGCACGTGTTGCACTCAATGATATTGAGTTTGGTGCCACATTCCTATCGCATGCACAGGGGCACGACCATCATGGCCACAGTCATGGGGACCGGCAGGAGACGACTGCCGCGGCTCGCTTCGGCATCCGCAGCTTCGTGTACTCCCGCCGCCGGCCCTTCCACCCTCAGAGGTTCTTAGACAGTGCATTACTCCAATGCATCATGATCTGCCGACTATCAGCCCTACGGTCTGCGGCCTGAGGCATTTATTCCTGAACGTTAGATTTTTGTTTTTCAATGGACCACAGGCTGCAGGACATGGTCCTGCGCTGGCTGCCGGTGGCAACCAACACGGCGCGGAAGGGGTCGCCCATTGTGGAGGGCGACTCTCCCATCAAGATGGTGTCCTTTGCTCTTATGAAATCTGTCCCTCCTCTCAACAGGCTTGAGGCTTCCCTACTTAGAGGCTTAGTGAGTGTATAGCCCGCCGCATGAAGGCTGCATGTTGACGACGGTTTTCAACTACGGCGCTGGCCTTTGTGAGGCAACCTGCATCAATGATGAGCATGTGTTGCCCCGGCTGCGCCGCAGGTGCTGCGATCCAAGGGCTTCATGTGGCTCAGCCACAGCCACATGACGGCGTTCTACTGGAGCCACGCCGGGCAGCACTTCGAGATCCGCGACGAGGGCGACTGGTGCGCCTGTTGCTGCTGTGACAATGCATTGCAAAACATCTTGAGCCCCTCTTGTCCTCTTGCGTACACCCTGACGGTTGGATCAATCGGATCGTCGTATCTGCTGGATGCAGATCGCCCTCTGATTCCTTACAAGGAACCTGAGCATTGCATCCTGCACAATCCCACAGGTGGGCGGCGGTGGCAGACAAGGAGTGGCCGCTAGGCGCCAAGCAGCGCGAAATCATCCTGTCCGATTTCGACGAGGGCAGCCCCTGGGGCGACCGCCGGTGAGTAGCTTGACCTAATGTTGCGCCGGTCAGGAGTGCTGTGCACGTCTCGATGCAGTGCACGAAGACCGGCCACGCTGAGCCATCGAAGCTTGACGCTTGTGAAATTTCATGGGCTGAATTGATTTGGTTTGTAGTTGAGCCTGAGGGCCACCAGTAAAGCTCAGAAACTATCGCAAATTCTTCGGAATAATTGTGACGCAATTCCTATCAACTGAGCAGGCAGGAGATCGTGTTCATCGGCGCCAGCATGGAGCGTGAGCGCATCGAGGCGCAGCTGGACATAGCACTGCTCACCGACGAGGAAATGGCGAGATACGCCGCCAACTGGGCCGGCAGCGCCGACCCGGCGCACCCAGCTGCCTGAGTAGTGGTAATGGTTCTACCTATCAAGTGACGGGTGGAACCGTTGGCGGTCTGCCGCACCCTGAACCGCAGAAGTACGGCCTGACAGGACCTCGACCAAGCAGCTGCCTATGGTGAAAGAGCAGGATGCTACGACATATATTTGAAGTTGCCGTCAGTAACGGTCGGATTTCAAATCTCGATCTGGGCTGCATCGAAAAGGGTTTTTTTTTGCAACGTTGGCGTTGTGCGCGTGTCCGTCCTTGCCAGGCTCCCGGAGCAGTGGCGAACAGCAACGGCAGCCAACACCGCCCCTATCGAGCGCTGCTTAGAGTTTCACGCGCTTCATAAGCACAAGCAGCAATGAGACTGGGCTTGAGTACTCTCGCCGCTGTTCTGAGCGTGAAGTCTATCTTGAGAGCACAACACTCAGCGCCAAGCATCATGTGGTCATTTCCAAATTTACGAGCAATTTCGGCGAGCAGCAGCAGTGTGATGTCTCTGTAACCACTGCCATTAACCGAAATCGTCGCAGCATTCGGATTGGAGGAGATCGGCGCTCCTGGTTCAGTGCGATGTGATGGGCATTGGCTTTGCACAGGTCATCATCCGGGTTCGCAGACTGTCCTGTCCGCCAGGGTCTGATAGTTTAACGTGGAAAAGCCGCATTGCTGAATAAATATGCAGGCCTGCAGCCGTCAGCTGCTGATGGCCAGTCGGAGAGCCATATTCACGGACAAAGTTCGGCAAAGCGTCCCGACAGGCCGGGGCAGCGGACGCGTGAGGCCCTTTATGCCTTCAGCATACGCCGCTGCAAGCACCTGGAACGGAGCGCGATCGCCAAGGTCAGGCTGCATCTGCACGCGCCTGACACCGCGGCAATTTGCGTCATCAATGCCTCCGCATTCCTGATCATATCACCTGGTCGATCCTCACGCAGTCTCCGCTGCTTGTAGGTGTGACAGCCGGTCTCCATGGCCAACCGCACTGCAACGGCGGCCGTCAGTGATCCCAAGCTGCCAGCACAGGCTTCTGTGCCGCGCAGCCGCTTACAGCTCGAGTTCACCCAGCGAAAAGCCGCGCATCGTGCTGATCGGCTGGCTGGGCGCGCAACAGCGCCACTTTGACAAGTGCGACCCGCAACAAGACTTCGACGGCATGAGATCCATGCAGTATCCTTCTTGTCCAGCACCTCCCCGGGCCGCCCCGTCCGATTGCTGCCGACTTCCTTATTTTCAGCTTACGATCGTGTGCAGGTACATACAGCTGTGGCAGGGCCTCGGGCACGAGACGCTGGCCGTTCGGCCGCCAACGTCAGCGATTCTGGTGCCGCCGATTGGCGACTGGATCGCGGGCGCCTTTTTGGAGCGGCTGCAGGCGGCCGCCACGGCGGATCCTGAACGGCCTGTGGTGTTCCATATCTTCAGGTGCTTGATTGTTGTTCGTTATGTTCCACGTTCTGATGCAATTAGATACGCCAATTCCACTGGCTTTGGCCTTGGTGACTTCAATCCGCCAGCGGCTGGCTCAAAAACGACAGCGCCAGTGCATCTGCATCTGCTGGGGCACCACTTCTTGAACATTGCGCTCACGCGTCGCTGCTGCAGCAACGCAGGGTTCCTGTTCCTCGGCACGCTGCTGCGGCTGTCGGCGCTGTCGGCGCAGGCGCAGCCGGGCGGCGACTCGCCGCAGGGTGACGCGGCAGCCGGCAACGGCGAAGCGAGTCGTGTAGTGCCGGGCGTGGGCCGTATGGACGGCATCATTCTAGACTCGGCGCCGGCGCCCATCACCCCGGACATTGCTGCCAGGTGGGCAGATGTTGAAAGTTGTCATCACTTGCTTAGATACAACATGCAGCTCCCGCCACCTTCTCCTGGGGCTTGGCGCCCGCGCCCATCACCCCAAAGATGACCGCCAGGCAGGGAAGGCGCTTGCACGGCAGATGTCAGCGGTTCGAATCCGCTTATTCAGCTGTATCAAGCCTCTGTTTGAATGGCTTCAAGGCTCCTTTTGAACCTGCTGCCTTGCAGTGCCCGGGGGTTCTCTCATCACAGGAGATCGACAAAATCAGGACACGACCCTGATGATGACATCACTGCTCATCTGCGCAGGGGCTTCACGGCGGTGGTGCTGTTGCTGCCGGTGCTGGGCATCCAAGATCGCCACCCGGGGCTGGCGTGTGGCTGGACAGCAGCTTCCCTGATCACACGGCAAAGCTTCTCAAACATGTGATCGTCTGCACATGCGCAGGGGCTTCACGGCGGCGGTGCTGTCGCAGCCGGCGCTGGGCATGCACGACCGCCACCCGGGGCTGGTGCACGGCTGGGCGGCAGTTTCTCTGATCACAACACAAACCTGTCCAGCATGAGCTTGTATTCGATTGGCGCAGGGGCTTCACGGCGGCAGTGCTGTCACAGACCTCGCTGGGCATCGAGGGCCGCCACCCGCGGCTGGTGCGCGCAGCCTCGGCGCCGCTGTCGCTGCTGCTGCGAGCGCCGCCGATCGCGCGCCGCAGCGCTGAGGTGGGATTTGCATCATTGCCCTTGGATCGTGGCCTTTCTGCTCGATTTCTGGGCTGCATGTCGTCCGGGTAGCCTGGAGGGCTTCGGCCTGCACAGTGATTCGCTGAATTTCATTTGAGGAAAGCGTGCACCTGCCACCCAAACGGCTAGAGAAGGGCAGCACAGGGGACAATCTAAAACTAGCCAAAGTCAGACTGGACAATAGGACATTGCCTGCAGGTTTGGGCAGCCTGGGGCATCGACCTGGCGGCAGCGTCCTCGGGGGAAGCAGTGCCGGCGCTGCTGCACTCGTCAGGCGCGGACACAGCGGCGAAAGAAGCGCCAGTGCCTCTGGCGCAGCCAGCAGCGAGGCAGCCGCAGCAGTCTGGCGAAAAGCAGCCACAGCTGCAGTCCGCAGTGCAGGCAGAGCAGCTGCCGCTGCCTCCAGCGGCACAGTCAGGCAGCTTCCCGGGGACAAGTCTCGACAGTCAGGCGCCAGGCAGCATGCGCGGCCAGCTGGCGGAACTGGCGGCAGCGGCGCCGGCATGCCCGCAGCTGTGCCTGTACTCTGAGACGGACGTGCTCATTCCGCCGTCCGACATCCAGGCCTTTGCGGCTGCTCAGGTTGGGGTCTGTGTCGGGTCCCTCTGCCGTTCCAGTGCTTTGTGCAGCATGCACAGATGCGGCAAATTACTTGCCAGAGTGCATTCGTACACTCTGCATATCTTGTTCCAGCTGCTGTTCAGTGGGCTGCACTTGCGCCACAATGAGGAGACTTGGTGAGGTGTCGTGCATATCTGTGCAGGAAGTCCGGGGTGTGCAGATGGCGATGCACGCATGGCAGGACTCAGCGCACTGCGAGCACTTTCGGCTGCACCCTGAGGAGTACACGCAGCAGCTTCGCGCCTTTGTGAAGGGCCTGGGCAACCGTTGACTCCTGCCATACAATGTTGTCTTGCGCGGGAGAGCACAGGCAGTGTTCTGGTTTTGATTCTGTTCGAGCCATGACAGATTTTGGGCAGCAAAAATCCGCTTCAGCGCGGCTTTGAGTATCCTGACCTGGTCTTAACTCAGTCTTTTAAGGGACATCGAACACACCGCCTGTCAGCCGGCAACATCTCTGCACTACGAGTCCATTCCAAACACCGCCACCTTGTCTGAAATCGCCTGCATGTGAGACTTCATCAATCGCCATTGGCTTACGCCCACGCCCAGGGCCCCAACCGGTGCACCGGCCACTCGTTCAGGATGCCCGCACCCCTGGCGAGCAGTCGCAGGCGACATGGCGGCACCGGCGGCACAGATGCCGCCGCAATGCGTTCCAGTGGCACTGCCGGCAGCTCGGAAGAGGCGACATGTGCCCTGCGTCGCGTGATCTCCTGCGAAGCTCAAAAGTCAATTCTTGTATGAAACCTCTCTCGCATGTCACTTCCAGTCGGCTTGCAGCATGCCACCTCTACTGCAGCCAGCATGCCGCGGGGGATGAGTCGTTCCAATGAGGACACCGAGTCCTTGACCGGTAGGATCGACTGCCGTAGGATGCCTGCCCGCACCTGGGGTGCGCGAACACGTTTTTGCGGCAGCGCCGTAAAGTTTCCAGCGCTGTACAGTTTCCAGCGCCGTACAGTTTCCAGCGCCTTTGTGAAACGCTTTGCCTCGCCCTCTAGGCTTGCGACCAGACGCTTCCAATGAGCCTGTCAAGGCTCGCAGTGTAGTCGTGAACCCACTTTGTGTTCCAATCTACTGTTGCCATCGGCGCGGAGGCGGGGCTAAGGCATGCAAAAGCGCAAGCTGAACACATGCTGTGGAGCCGCAGCCGCCTATGCAGAGAGCAGAGAGACAGAGAGTTCTGGTTCAATATTGCAGGCACAACGAAGGGTGATTGCGCTCCGTGACATGACAAACTCTGCACACAAATGATGAGAGAGCTGAGTGCTGAGCTGGCATGCACGCGGCGCGGCGGCACCCTGTTGGGGGACCCCAGCAGCGGAGGGAACATGCCGAAGGCGCGAGTCTCTGTGACTGCATCCAGGAATGACAGCCCAGGGAGCGGTGCGCCAGCAACAGCAGCTCTCGGTTGGCATCGTACATGGGCGCCGTCAGCGCCTTCATGCAGCACGCACCGTGCAGACGCCCAGCTGCAGATGTCAGCAGTGGTCGCTCAGTAGCAGCCGCAGTATTCTGGACATAGTAATGCACAATGCCAGCTCGAGACTTGGCAGTTTAGCATGTAGGGGTGCCGGAAGTTTGGCGGACATTTTGCTGACAAGGCGAGCATGCTCAAGAGAGTCGTCGTCCAGGAGCTCCAAAATGCGCAGCTGCAGGGCTTGCGGGAGCCCTTTGAAGGTCGCACGAGCACATGCCGAGCGGCTTGCACCTTGAACTGACATTTTGCTGCATGTTGGCTGCTGCAACTATGTATACTGCCGTCTCGACAGCTCCTGTGGAGTAGGGTTTCAGTCAGGTGCATCAGCACTAATCGAGGAGCACTTTGTGGACTCTGTGGAGAAGGGACCAAATTCTCAAGAGCCAGAACTGCTGCTTACAAGTCTGACTTCGACAGAAGCGTCCAGACTCCCGTGTCCAGTCCCGCAGATTGTTCCGCCGGAATCCCGCAGCTTGTTCCGCCACTGGTGCAGCAGCGCACAGCAACAACAGCAGGTGGTACGGTATTCACATGCACTAGGCAGTCAATGTGCCGCCTGACAGCGATTAATATCCAAATATGCTTTACCTACTATACGTCGCCACCACTTTTGCCAGTCAAGTCTTGCTGCCGCCACCGGCTGCAGTCCTAGCTTGCAGCCCCGCAGCCACACTGTTCTGCAATCTGCCAACGTTTGGTGAGTGAAGCAGCGCTGGCGCCGCCATCCAGAGTGCCAGCTGCTGACGCCACTTCAACCCCTGCCTGCCGGCGGCGAATCCGGCAGCGCCTCTGCCGCCAGCTACGCCGCCTTCTTGGCGGCCGTGTCCAGCAGCTGCTGACATTCTCGCATCCACTACCTGTGTGCGGCAACTCCAGCAGCGCCGCCGCTGCCAGCTGCGCCGCCTCCATGGGTGCCGCGCCCAATCCAGGCGGCATACGCCAGGGCGGCAGCTGCTCACATCCCCTCACACATTCCCCGCCTGCGGCGACTTCAGCAGCGCCGCCGCCGCCAGCTGCGCCGCCTTCTTGGCGGCCGCGTCCAGCCAGGGCGGCATGCGCGCAAAGGCGCCGCCGGACAGGTCTGCCAGCTCCGACAGGGACCAGAAGTCGGCGCCCTCCAGCAGGTGGCGCTTAGGCCCCGCCGCCGCCAGCAGCCGGTCCACCTGCACATTCAGAATGCGACAGGAGTTGATGGCGTGTTGCTTTGATACAGTCCTGTACGGTGGCAGAAGTCGGACCCCTCCAGCCAGTGGCGCCTGGAACCTGCAGCCGCCAGCAGCCGGTCCACCTGCGATGAGGGGATGCAGATGGTGGCATTTCACATTCGATACAGTTGTACAGACTGGTAGAAGTCGGAGCCTCCAGCAGATGGCGCTAGATGCCAGCAGCTGCCAACCGACTCGTCAACCTGCAAAGGTCAGTACGACATTACAGTTGGCTGCTGGCGGCGGCGGGCTCCAGGCGCCACTGGCTGGTGGGGTCCGACTTCTGCTGTGTCGCACAACTATCGAATCCAAAATGCTGCCTATACAACAAGCAGCATTCCCGCAATTGCAGGTGGACAGGCAGGCTGGCAGCGGCGGCTTCAACCGCCACCTGCCGGAGCGGTCCGGCTTCTGCTTCTTGTCGGTGGCGCTGCAACCTGAATACACCTCTGTTATGACTTTGGCAGGTCGACCGGCTGCTGGCGGCGGAGGTCCCCAAGCGCCATCTGTTGGAGGGCGCAATTTCTGGTTGCTGTCGGAGGCGCTGTGGTCCACCTGTGATGGTGGAACACAGCTACAGCTGGTGGCATGCTGCATTCGACGCAGTCGTGCAAACTGGCAGTGGCCCTCCAGCAGGTGCTTGGGGCCTGCCGCCGCCAACAGCCAGTGCAGCTGCCAGTTCCAACGAATTGTCTCCATCAGAACGCTGAATTAGATTCCCTTCGTTTTGCTGCGCACGTCCCAAACCGATCAGGAGCTGCAAACAACTGGGCGCCATCCAGGCATTGTCCTGTTATGCTGAGACGGCGGCAGGAAGGACTCCAGGGAGCGTCCGTGGCCACAAGGCCACTGCCGCCACAATGCGGGCCGGCAAAACAGAGCGCCATGCCCTTGCTCAAGCACTCACACAGCCTCACTGTGCTGTATGAGTGCGTAGGGTGCATCATGTCCGATACCCTCTTGCTGGAAGCACGAAAAAGGTTGTGACGGCAGTGCTTCTTTACGTACCTTTGCGGCGGCCGTTGGGCCATGTTCCCGCGCAACCGCCAGCGCCCGTGCCGCCTTCAGTCGCAGCTCGTGCGCACGCGCTAGCGTGGGCACGCGCGCGTACAGCCCGGGCGCCACGGCACTTACTGCCAGCAGCGGCTGCCGGTAAGTGCTGCCCAGAAACTCCGCCGCGTTGTCGCACACTGCGTCAGAAGTCAGGCCAGGTTGCCCTCAGCGGCAGCAACAGAACGACCTTCTTGGTGCCTAGAGCATGTGCTCCTGTCTGCATGCCGAAGGTGTGGGCTCGAGGCAGCGGCATGCCTCAGCCAGAGTCTCTCAGCAGCTATAAGCAACGAACCGCTGCACATCTGAGATATCGCTCCTCATGCTGGTGATGGCAGGTCTGCAGCTTGAGAACCATGGCCTTCTCATGTTGAATCCACAGCTCATTTTGTCATCTTCTGGTACAATCGGAAGGAAGGATGTCAGATAGAGCGGGCGGCAATTCTCGCGCATTTCAATAGGTCAAAACTTCGCCCTTATGCTGGCCTCTGTGCCGGGTGCGCAAAAGAGCTATGCCTGCATTGCCCTTTTGCAAGGCCTGCATTTCATATGCACATTCGTACAGCACGGCTGTGTGGATCAGCTCGGGGGAGCAGCACACTGCACGTCCCTCAGTAGCCGTCACTGGAGCGCCTGGAGGTGGGCAGCAACGGCGACATCCCCACCAACATGCCAGCATCATTCGCATGAAAGGAATTGCCCGCCATTTCGACACAATGCAATCGGGCATAAGGTGATATTCCCGATTGAACAGCGCGGGATTTGTACATAAGGGTGGGAGTTGTATATTTGGGTGGGTGTTGGGGTTTTGTGTGGGGTTGAGTTGGGGTTTAGCACCGACAGGTGCGAAAAAAATTGGAAAATACGGCTTGTCGAAGACAGCGCTCTGGAAGACTTTAGTAAAAGGCGAAAGTCTTGTACGGCAACAGAGCTGACCTCGCCGTTGAATTAACAGGTGAAGTGGCCCGGTCATGTGGGGCTGGTTCCAGAGAGTCTGTGAGGTCCAGTTATGGGTTTAGAGGGCCGGGTCAGGACAAAAACTAACTGTGGCACCCCGGTTCGTAACGCATCGGATGGGGTGGACAAAGGTGCGAGGACATCAGAGTATCAAGTAAATGCAAGCTGTATTGGAGAGTAACAAAGCACCTGGTCGGGGTGCGAAGTCCCAGGCGTGAAGCGCGCACGCCGGCAGCCGCGCCGTCTGCCCGCCGTGGCACCGCTTGCAGAAGAGCCCACCTGTGTACTCGCACAGCCGTGGGCCCTGCATCGCATAGCAACAACAATCAAGACGTTGTTGCATCTGCAGATGAGGTGCGAGGAAGCATGTGTCTGATCAAGACGAGTCAGTGCACTGGTGCGGGGCGCAGTGATGCAGAGTAAGCGACATGACAATCCGAATCCAGAAAGTGTCTAGCAACTTCAGGCAGGTTGGATGTGATGCAGGTCTCCGATGTGATGCTGAGATGCTGCAGTGGCTCAGCTGTTCACCTTCGAAGCACCGGACAGGAGCCTGGTGCCGCCAGCCGCCGGCGGCAGCGGAGCGCGGCACCCTGCGCAGCCGCCGCCCTGCATCATCAGCACCTCGGTCGCCGGCCGCGTCGGCGGCAAGTCCGTCAGCAGGTGCAGCGATCCACCGTAGCCGGGCAGTGGCTGCGTGTTCGCAGCAGCTTCAGCTGCTTCTGCGGCGCTGTCCGAGCCGGCGCTACTGCGGCCCTTCACCCAGCCTGCGCGATGAGACACAGCCGTGTTAAAGTATCTGACAATCGATGCTGTGCCTCGTCACGCCCTGCATCGTGCTTGCAGATGAGAAGGGTCCTGCTAATGTGGTTATGTGCACATTGTGCGCATCATCACGAGCGGGCTAGTATGCAGCAAGGAGCAGTTTGTGCGATCGAGTACGCAAGCCGCGTATCAGGTCAATGTGAAGATCATCAGAAACTCACCCAGCGGGCTCTTCCAGCTGGTCGCCTTGGCGATCGCGGGCGCGCCGGCACGCTGCGGCTGCAGGAAGGCGAGGAAGGCGGGCGCGGCGCGCGGAGGCGGCCCCCCTGTAGCAGCAGGCGGCGGCGCCGCCAACAGGTCCGCCAGGCAGCGCTCCAGCAGCGCCTTGCGCGCCGACACCACTTCCGGCGCCAGCCTGCATTCACCATGATGGCTTCCGTGAAGGTGGCCCTACATGCTTGAGGACCGAACCTATTGAGATGAGCTGAGTGTCTGAGTGTCTGGCCAGTAGCAGCGCTCCAGCAGCACCATACGCGCTGCACCTCCGGCGCTAGCCTGCGCATTTTGGAGAAGTAGCTCAGGAAGCATTCAGGACTGAAACAGCCACTCGAAGGTCAGCTGCCTTGCTACCGAAAGTTGGATCATGCCAGCGTCCAATGTGTCCTTCCTCCTCCATGCAACGGAAGATCAACGGCAAGCACAGCACAAGGCCTCCCGAGCCGTGCGCATCAAACACACCTGCTGGCCGCGGTGATGGAGCGCGTTTTGGAAAGGTGGCCCCACGACGCCGGCAGCCCCTCCGGCCCCGCCGCCGCTGCCAGGGCTGGCCTCAAAGCCTGCAGTAACCGGAAATACGGACTTGATGACTGGCGGCAGCATCTCCCCTTGCCAACTGCATACATCGTGATAGGCAACCCCCAGCTGAGGGTCCCAGGCCCGCCGTCAAGGCATATGCATAATCAGATCGCTTATGCAGATTTTGCAGGTGCGGCACACCTGGAAGTCACTGAAGCGGCGGGTCACCTCCCAGCTGGCACCCCCCTCTGCTTCCACCGCCAGCCAGTATGCCGTAAACTGCTGCCGCCCCTCACCCTGCTGCTTCGCCGCCACCACCCGCACCTAGTGCAGAGCGCAACAACACAGCTTCGCTGAAGCATATGAAATGTTGGGCGGAGTTGTTCGTTTTGAGCTGCCGGGCCTGCAGGGGAGCTCCTTACCCACAGCCGATGCAGCCCCTCCTGTGTGTGAGTGACTCTGCGAGAATCGGTGCCTCATGATATGAAAGAATTTCGACAGGTGTTCAGCAAGATGCTGGATGCGCACGCTGATGACATCAAAGGCTGGTGCTGCTCCTGTGTCTGCCGCCCGCCCAGCCGCAGCTGCAGCGAATGCCGCGCTGGACGCTGCAGACGTCGGGCTGCCCAGCTCCCTGCAGAATCGACATGGCTGATCACGGAGAAGCTGAGTATATAATGGTGTCGAAGGGTTCGGCGCGGAGGTGGGAAGTTACAGCAGGATTCTGGCTGAGCAATGGCCAGCCTGCATGTGATACTGCGCTGGCAGACTTGCGATGATACCGAGGAGAAGTGGGCCCATGTCTCGACATCACGAAGAAACAAGGCTTTCATTTGCCAAGTGCTGTGAAAAGTCACCTGGCGGATCCTGAGGCGTCGGAAGAGGCGGCAGCGATGCTGAGGCCGCCCCCGAAGCCCATCAGCACCTGGCTCATGTCCTGCGCGGCGCACACACGGTGGTCTTACATCTCTCCTAGTTGGCGACAAAGCTTCTAGCAAGGAAGCCAGAACGAGCGCTGATCCGCACGGCTGGACGATGTACGGCTGTCAATCACAGGAGGCAGTCACCTCATCGCATCCTGCTTGCAGTGTTCTCACCTCGAGCAGGCCGCCGTCGCCGCTGAAGGGGCCAGCGCCTTCCGTTGCTTCGGCGGCGTCCAGCGCCGCCGCCGTCGCCAGGTCGGCTGCGAGGTCACGCCGTGCCTCCCGCTTGCGCGCGGCGCCCGGCACATCCGGAAGCTGCAACAGCGGACGAAAAACCTTCATGCACGTAGATACGGTTTCACGTGTCCTGCTTGACGCGCGACCAGCTCGACGTGCTATGCCACCATTGCAGATGGCTTTGCTGCATCAACGGTCTCTGCGCCACAATTGCACAGTCACACTAGAAGAACACAGTGCCGACTTCTCGTTGTACTGGCTCCGCGCTGCAGGTTCAGGACTCAGTGTTTCCGCTTGTAGCCACACACACCTGCAGCGGCGCAGCGGGATCGCCCTCCAATGCGTCCCCAAGCCCCTGGTCCCGCAGGTAACGCCTGATGCGCTCCTGCTCCTCGGCGGAAGCTGTCTCGGCTGCCTCGTCTGCGCCGCCTACTGCGTCGGACGCCGGGTCTGCCGGCGCTACCGGTTTGCCTGCGGACGCCGCGGCAGCGCGCTGACTCGCGGCGTTCTGCGCAGCCTGCGGCGCGCCTGAGCCGGCAGGCTCATGGCGGGAGACGACATCAGCGTCCGAGTCTGACGAGGCGGCGCCCGCCGCCAGCATCGCCGTGATGTCGCTGTACGACAGCTCATCCTGCTGTGGCTGCTCTGACGCTCCCGGGGCAGCGGAGGCGGCAGGAGCTGCATCTGCTGTATGACGGCTGCTTGCTGCCGCGCCTGCAGATGCAGAGCCGCCTGCCGACGCTGCGACTGGCGCTGCCACGCGATGCTTCGGAGCCTCGGGCAGATCCAATACGTCTTGAGCCGCAATGCTGCCGCTGTCGCTGCTGCCACTTGTGCTACTGCTGAAAGCCCTGGAGGTCACGCTAGTCGCTGTGCTGCTGCCGCTTCTGCTGTCGTTGTTGCTGCCGCCGCCGCCAGCCCGCAGGACATGCTCCAGCGCCGCGTCTGCAGTGTCAGACACCGCCGACAGGCTGGAGAGGCTGCCAGAGCGAGCGGCCTGCACGCCGCCACCGCCGGCAGCGTCGAGGGCGGCTAGCGCACCGTCCAGAGCCGACCGCGCTTCTGTCATCGCCGCTGAGCCATCGGCTGCCGCCCTATCAGGCCACGTCCCCGCCGGCTCTGCCGCTGGCGCCGCAGCCAGCCCAGGCGGCACAGCTAACGTGTCTGGGCCTGCGAAAGTCTGGTTTGCGGCCTCGTGTGGGCCAGCTGTTTGGCTCTCCTGCAAAGCGCAGGGGCTGCCCAATTGCAGCGGCTCTGGCTGCGGCATCTCAGCTGCCGAGGCTGCTGGCTGCTGTGCCTCGCGACTGGCTGCTGTGCCATTGGTGGGACGCTCTGCCAGAGGAGCCTTGCCGCTGCCGCCGCTGCTGCCGCCGCGGCGCAGTTGACCTGCACAGCGCGGCATTGGCACGATGACCATCTCATGCCTGAACACTTCATGCCAGGCCCAAAGATGAACAACCCTAGATGCCGTAAGCAGGTCTGGGGTCAGGCTTTCGTGCACCGAGCAACGTGCTAACTCGCATAATCCAACCGAGTCAAAGCTGGAGACTGCACCCTACCGCTGAGCTGGCGGGAAGGGGCCGCAGCCGAGTCCAGCAGCCGCGCGAAATCGCCGTCGGCGGCGGAAGAGTCCAGAGATGGCGCCGCGCGCATGGGACTGACCACGGCTTCAAGCTCCCTCGCCTGCTGCAGACCGATCCCCAGTTGCATCGCAGCTTCGAGAGGTTTGAAACCAGGCGGCTTTGACTGTACTGTGATGCAGTGCGTGAAGAATGAGGAACGATTGCAGACGAACTGCACTTCCTCAGACATAATCGAGTAGGTTCAATGCCATCCTTGTGCCATTCCGAACCAGGATCTCAGAGTCGGGCACACCTGAGACGGTGCTGCTGCCGGCATGGACTGCCACTGCGGCAGCGGCGCCGGCGGCGTGCCGTGCTGCTTCATGAGCATGGCCAAAAAGTCCAGGTCGCCGTATGCTGCACCTGCAGCGGACACAGAGCAGTCTCGCAGGCTTGTCATAGAAAGCAGGACAGTATGCGGGGTGAAGAAGCGATGTCCGAGAGCGGCACTAGAGCCGGGGTGCGGCGTGTTACGCTCAAGCAAAGAGGTGCGCAAGGCTTTGTGGCTTGCCAGTGGCATGCCCGTGCTTTGATTCGCAGAGGACTCAGCCTTGGCATGTCAATGAGCAGGTGTCTGTTAGGGGTCCTTGTGATTCAGCGCTGAAAGCAGAAGCCTTGCGCCAAAGCGGGCACCCGCTCACCTGCACCAGAGCCGCCGTCGGTGGCCATCGACTGCAGCAGCGCCAGCGGGCTGGGCTCTTCGCCCTGATATGGCGACAGACCACCTGCAAAACCATGCGTGGAAAGCAGGACGTCACGATATGTTCAGGCTCACAACGATGGGGCACAATGACAGTGCATTACCACAAAGCAAATGGTGTCGAATCTGCGTGCCAAGCAGACCGTGAACGATGCAGAAGAACTTTAAATGCGACGCAACGCTGAGGTGCCTGTCTTGTGCTTGCCTGGCTGGGGCGTCAAGGTCAGCCCGGAAACACCTTCAGTTCCCGGAGCACTGCCGCCCCGGAAGTACGCCAAAGTGGCAGGCGACAGGGGCTGCGCGCCTGGACCCCCTGCACGCATTGGGCCCAGATATCAGGGCCAGATAGTAAGAAAGTCAAGGGGATCAGCATGCTGCTATTTAAGCGTCTCAGGCACGAGGAGAAGCATGTCGACACCGCCTGGAGGCGGCGAGGCCGATGCTTCAGGCGATGGCGGGCTGTCATAATGTCACACATTTGGGTTATTTCCGACACATAAACAACAGTGCGAATTTCGCGTGCCTTCAGGAGCGATTAAGAGGGACAGCAGCACGGGCCGCACCAAGTTTGGTGCCGAGGTCCGTGGACGACACTGGAGACAGCAGGCCGCTGCCCGAGTAGAACGCCGCAGCGGCGGCGGCGTCCGCCGGGAGGCGACTCACAGGGCTGCCGGGCGCCAGCAGCGGGCTGCCCGCGCCGCCGCCATCAAGTGCCACCAGCCGCCTGTGGGGGGCGCAGGGTTGCAGAATGAGCATCGTGTCAGATCCTAGTGCTTGCTGTACGCCTTCAGGATCCAAACCCAAGGAATGAAATCCAAGGAATGTTGGTGGACAAATAGTTCGCCAGTCCCCAGCACCTGCGGCTCGTGGCTGGAGACCCGGGTGGAGAAGCCGCAAGGGAGGCGCTTGCTGGCACCGCGCCGGGCCCCAAAACTGCACGGCGCCCCAGCAGGCTGCCGAAAGACGCCAGGAAGCCGGCGTCGGTGCCGTGTGGCGCCGGCGATGCCGCCGGCTGCTGGCCTGCCGCAACAATCCCATCTGGGGGCTGCCCATGTAGAGCCTGGGCGGCTCCGGCGTGCGCTGCGGCTACCGCCGCCAGCCCGGCTGCCTGCTGCGGCTGGCCGGCCGGCTGCGGGTTGTGAGCGGGCTCCGGCTCGATGGGGTCGATGCTGAGCGCGAAGGGCACAGCGTCCAGCGCCGGCAGCAGCCCCAGCACGATGGCCGCCACGTCCTCCAGCCGCAGCGCAGCACCCCTGTTTGGGGAGAAACACGTCAAATCTTTCGCCGCACAAGGGTCTGCCGCTCAGACACTGTCGTGCCCATGGCAACTAGCACAGCTGGGATACAACATAGCACAAGGCCGTGTTTTTCAGCGTTGAAAAGATGCTAGATTAGAATCAAGTGCCGGAATGTGCCCCGGAAGACATTTATGAGGCACGCGCCTGGTGTACCACTTGGCGAGCAGCGCCTGGCAGCGGTACAGCACCAGCAGCCGGCCGCCCAGCGCCTGCTGGTTCAGCGACGCCCGCAGCCACGCGCGCAGCCGCGCACCTGTGGTGTGCAAAACTTACATTGCATGATGCTTGTTTGACATCGAAGTGGGTCGTACACTGCCTAATGAGGACTGCTGCAGCAGCGTCCACAGCCGTGCGCATCAGCCGTGAGGTGACATGGCCAACCTTGGGCTTCATGTGTGCCATGGCGGGGGTGATGCTTCGGCGAGCGTGAGCAACTGGGAGCCGCCGCGGCCACGTCAAAAGCAAGTTCCAGCGGCACTGCCCGGATCAGCGATCCGTACCCTCGTCCAGGCTGACGCGCTCGCCGCGCGCTGCGCCCAGGCCCAGGTCGACCGCGACGCCGTCCGCCGCCGGCGGCCCCGCGGCGGCCGCCTCCGCCACCGCCTCCGCCTCCACGGCCTCCAGCACGGCGATCGGCGACGCGCGGCCGGCCGGCAGCATGCGTGCGCCCCAGCCCTCCCTGTATTGGAACGCTAGGCAGATAGGGTTCTCTCGCTGGGCCAACATACTGAGGCAACGCGATCGGCACACATGACAGAGGCTGAGCATTGACGACAGCCATGCTGATTTTGCAGCTTCCCGTGTCGTCCCTGATCAACATGAGCAGTGCAACGACTCATGGTCGCGATTGCATTCCTTCGCTGCTGAGAACGAACCGTGTTTGTGTGATTAACATGGCTGATGGCCGAAGAAACGCATGGTGACTCGTCCCCGGGACAGCAAGAGCTAACCAGCTCTGATCTTTGATCGACATTCACCGGGGCGAATCGCGAGGTGCAAATGTCAATCTGCAAACAGTTTTAGCCCCGTCTGGGGGGCGACTCCACGAGACCGTGGTTCAGGAACACCGCCGCCAGGTCGCACAGCGCCGCCGGAGTTCGGAGGTTTTACATGGAGAGTCTTTCTGTGTACACGGTGCCGAATCACCTGGGCGGCGACTCCACGAGGCCGTGGTTCAGGAACACCGCCACCAGGTCGCACAGCGCCGCTACATTGGCGCTGTCATCGCCCAGCGGCCCCGCCTGCGCAGCCGCCGCCTGGCCGTGTGGCACGGAGAATGCCTCCTGCGGGCGGGCAGCGAGAGATCGACCTTGTAGGCTCGCATTGTAACGCGCATTCACTGGACTCGCGTCTCGTTCAAAGCTGCTGGTTTTCATCGAAGATGTTGCACGGATGAGCGGCTGCCGCTCAGATTCAAATCCGCATCACTAGAATTGCAGGCCAGCTTACCTGTAGCACGGCGGCGATGACGTCCCGCAGCCGGCTGGCCACCTCCGTGGCAACCGCCAGGGCCCGCCGCTCCTCCGGCGTCGGCTGCGCCTCGGGGTGCAGCTGCAGCGCGGCCTTGGGCGCGGCCTTGGGCGCGGCCGCGGCCTTGGGCGCGGCCTGCGCATCTCTGGCGGCAGCTCGCTGCTGTCCTGCCGATCCGCTGGCGCCGGGCTGTTGCGCGCTCGCCGGCGAGGGCGCCGCCAAGGCCGGCTGCGGCTCCTGCGCTGCTGCGGCTGAGGACGACCTGCATGCACAATCACACCTGACTCTGCACATAATGGACTGTGCACGGGATAAGTTCCATTGTGCATTGATGCGTGACCAGGCGCACTGGTACATGCTAATCATGAGTCACGCGCTAGATGCTTGCAGAGGCTCGGAGGAAACTCGGAAGAGGTTCGGAAGAGGTTCGGAAGATCTGGATCTGGATCTGGATCTGGACAGTTCCAAGGTTTGAGGTTTGGCGGCACCTGAAGAGGCCCCTCCAAGAGCCGCTGGATGCGAGTGCCGGTGCGGGCGCGCTGGTCTCAGCAGGCTCTGACGCCAGTTGAGGCTCCGCTGCAGAGCCGGCTGCGCCCTGCCCCGACGTGCTGGTGGCACCGTAAACGGCTGCCGCTGGTGGCTGGGCTGCGTCTGACGGCAAGCCCGGCGGCGGCGCGTGTGGCAGCAACTTCTCCGGTGCAGAGTCGCCGGCCGCACACACAGAGGCGGCGGGCCTCGTGTCCGACTTGCTCCGCACGCCGGTGGCGGCGGCGCCGACCATGGCATCTGTGGCGGCGCTGCCAGCGGAACGGCTCCGGCTGAAGAGGCCGCCCAGCATGCCTGGCAGCCCGCCGTGTTTCGCGCCTTCAGGCATTGACGATTTTCCAGGCGCCGCTTTCTGCGTCTGCGCCGTTGCGGGTGCCGGCACTGCCTCGACGACGTGCAGCTGTAAATTGACAACTGCGCAGTCTCCCGCACCTCCTGCGGCATCCGCCGGCTCCGTGACGACAATCGTTACAGCCACCCGGGGTTGCTGCTGATGCTCTGCCGTCTTGACTGCTGCTGGTGCCGCTGCTGTACCACGCAGTCGCAGCGCGGGCTGAGCTGCTGGCGCTGCAGATGCCGCCGCCGCTGCCGCTGCCGGCTTTGCAGCTGGCTGCCCCGCGCCAGGCTTTGCTGCTGCAGGCTGTGCTGAACCTGGCTGCCCAGCCGCCGCCGCCTCGGGCGGCGCCGCCGCTGCCGCGCCGCCCCGGCCGAAACTGGGCATGCCGCCCAGGCCCCGCCGCAGCGCAGAGCCGTCCATGAAGGACGTCAGGCCGGAACGCACGGCGTCGGGGCTGAGGCCGCGTGGCAGCTGCTGCGCCAGCCCCGCTGGCAGGTTGTGCGCCAGGCCGGCCGCCAACGTCTGCGGCCGCCACTCCATGAGGCGGCCGCCGAGAGCGCGCGCGGCGGCGATGCCCGCCTGCGGGCTGCCGCTGCCGCCTGGAGTCTGCAGTTGCACCCAATGGCGGGTCATCCAGGAAATTGGCTGGAAACACTCTAATCTGCTGCCGTAGCCGGTCAGCAAGAGGCGTGGCTTGTGGTCAAGAGTTACGCATCACGTCTACGCTGCTGATGCGCCATGTGACACAATGCCGCAGTACAAAAGTGGATCGGTCACCTGCAGTGCTCGCCGCGCGTCCTCCTCCGTCTGGATGACAACATTGCCGAGCAGCCGGGCAGCTGGCGGCGCAGGGGCGCTGGCTGCCGGCGGCGGCGGCGGCCCCGGCAGCGGCCGCTGCACTGGACACTGCTCTGATGCGGGCTGTCCAGCTGGGCGCTCTCCTGACTGCCCATCCTGGCCCAATGGCGCAGGCGGCGGCGGCGGCGGTGCAGCCACGTCTGCTGGCACGGCCTGCGGCGGTGCGGGGGCTTTTGCAGCCTCCTCGGGCGCTGCCGGCGCCGTTTGCTGGTCAGCCGGAACAGCGGAGGCCGATGCTTCCAGCGACCGAGGCTGGAAGGACGATGCCTGATCTGAGGCTGAGCCTGCTGCGGAGCCCGGCGCCTCCGATGCTTCGCTGGTTGTTGACGGCGCCACGATAGCCGCAGAGCTGGTCTCGAGGGCAGCCTCGCTGCCCGAGGTTCGCCTCGCTGCCGCTGCAGTGTCCGATGCCTCCTCCTGATCAGCTGCTTCTGGCTGCTGGTCCAGGCCGGATGGTGCGTCCTGCTCCGCCATGCTAAATGTGCAGCCGCTGAATTGACCCAAGGCCGGCCTGTTTGCGGATCCTGCCGACACTACACAGGAACCTGAGTCGACTCTCATTCATGCCAATAGTTCCCCAAGGGACTTTGCGTTCTCAGTCATGCAGCTGTATGCAAAACCTTCTGATGCCGCACGGCTCAACTTGAATTCGTCAGACTTACGGTCGCACCTTGGTTCTGCTCCGCAACCACCACTACTCATCAGACGGATTCTTGCATGCTGACAAGATGGAGCAGCGAACCAGCGAAGGTCTGACTTGCACTGCTGGCAGGGATCTGCACCGCAAGTGGTCGGAAACGGTAATATCGTACATACTGACCCTCAAAGAAGCATGATGCTGAAGCATCGAATGCAGCAGCTGCAAGAATGAGCATCGGTGATGCTACCCGTCTCGGAGAAGTCCATGCACACTCAGATTCGACTCGCATTCGAGAAAGTCAGACCCGCTGCAACCGAGTCAGGAACATGCAAACTGACCCAGAGATGCTTTCTACGGCGGCATTTGCGGGGCTTGTCGAGTTTGTTCCTGCAAGACCTGGAGCTGCATGCCCTATCAAGCAGAAGGCAAAATCTGGAATGGCGAAATGAGGAAGATAAGTGGAAGAACGGGCAAAAATCGCAGAGGGCAACAGCTACTCATTTAAAGGCGGAACTGAATTGCACACTTTCAAGACCATCGCAAACCTATGAACGAACGGTAATCAAATCACGGCTGGACGAAATAAAAGACCACGACACTCAGCGATTGCAAAGTCAGGGGCGATCAAAGGCCGCATGCACGCACATGCAGCGGTGAATTGAGGCATTGAGCCTCCTGTGATCCACACTCCACATGAATCACGGTCGTGACACATTGTCTCATCAAGGCTGCAAACGAACCTGTATCGGCATGGCGCTTGCTGCGGTATCTGCATGTCCATCTGCCCTCCAGGTTTCTGGCCTTTTGCGCCGTCACTGCCGCTCTGGGTCCGATGAGGATGTCGGCATCCCGCTCGTCAGCTCAGCACACTCCTCCACAGTCCGCCGCTGCGCGGCCCTGCACCAGCGATGTAGCTCCGTCAGCCCGGCATGCAACAGACAGACACTCAGTGACACCGCTATGAACAGCCTCGTCTACACACGCTGCAAATGTACACGCTGCAAATGTACACCATGAGCTTTTGCCACGACACGAGCATGAATGCAGCTTTCGACCTCGCCTGTGCTTGCAGTGCAGCAACGCGATGGCGGTCGCGGCCACAGCATGACCACGACATCAGCAACACTTCAGATTTCGGCCTCGCCTGCGCTTGCGGACCAGCAGCGCGACGGCGGTTGCAGCTGCAACGACGATGAGGCTCGCCACGAACACCCCCGACGCGATGCGCGCGGGCTCACTCTCCGCGTTGGCGCCGCCCTGCGCTGCGGAGCAAGGCGGGAAGCCCGTCGCCTGCAGCACCATGCCCGCCTGGCACTGCTCGCTCGTGCCCTGCCGCAACAAAACCGAGCGCGAGCCAATAAACCAGGCTGCAGATCGACCTATGCAAGAGACATAGGTGCCTATAGATGCCCCTCAAGCCAGCAGATGAGACTTGTTCGGGCAGTGTTGGTCGATATCGGGGATCGTCCGACTGCAACAACATCAACCCGCTCACCTGGAACAGCATGCTGGCGATGGGTCCCTCGCAGGGGTTGACGACCACATAGGTAGCCGACTTGAGGCACTTGCCCTGCACACAGGCCACATGAGCGATCAGCAGAAGCTCTTCTGGCTGTGCATCTGAAGGTGGCTTCACCGAGGTGAAAGCTCTGAGACCGCCTTGCAGCTGACCTGCTAGATTTTCGTGTGAGCGCCTGCTAATCGCTGGACTGCCGCCTACCATGCAGGCAGCAGCCGCGATGTGCAGGTGCTCGGCGGCAGCCAGCCGTCTGCGATCCAGTCCGCCTTTCAGGTCTGTGGCTGCTAACAAACTCACCTCGTCCTGTGACGTGTCCGCGTCTGTACCCGAATTCTATATACATTTTGCAGTGCCAGCAATTCTCACCTCGAGGCCCTAGTGCTCTGCATGGCCGCGCCGCTGCGTCACCGCATCCATGTCGCAGTGTGAGAATAGACTTCACTGAGGAAGTGCCTAGAGCTCGCCTCGAGGACCTGCCACGCAAAGCCGCGCCGCAGCATCACCGCATCTGCGGCCCGCAGCGTGGCCGCACCGCAAGCTAGAAATCAAGTTCGCAGACAAAATTGACGCTGCCCAAATCTCAGATCAACCCCCCTGTGCTTTGATTGGCCGCGTCGCAGCGCGACCGCGTCCGCTTCTGCTGGCGACAAAACAACTTCACTAAGCCTTTGCCGCTGCCCAGATCGCACCTCCAGGCCCTTGTGCTTTGCGTGGCCGCGCCGCAGCGTGACCGCATCCCCCTCCTGCAGCGTGGCGCCCGACTCCGGCAGCCCCGCCAGCAGCTTGGCGCACAGCTTGGCCAGCGGGTGCGTGCTGGGCACGCCGTAGGTGGGCGTGTGCCGCGTGGGGTCGATGAACTGGTAAGAGTATGGCGATTTGGCATCGCACTCCTCGACAATCTGCAGCCGGGCAGGCGCACTTTCTCGATCTGCTGTTTGCTGACTTAGCAGAGTGCTATTTTAACTTAGGTCCAAGTAAAATAGACGAGTGCAATGGGATCCCTGCTCAAAGGAGATTTGATGCATCGTCTTCTGCGCCAGATGCGGCTGCCGCACCGAGCTGGAGGTGAGATAGCAAGGTGCACAATGTTCGATGAGAGCTGGGACACTGGCGGCAGCATCGTCACTGTTGTCAAATATGCAGGGCGCGCACGCACGTTACCGGGGTTGTCCAGCTGTTGCGCTTTGTGCAGGAAGCAGTCCTTGGGGTCATCAGTGATGATCTCCGCGATTCTGCGGGGTTTGGGGACACAGACGCCTCAGGCGGAGATCAGGCGGAGATTGGCTGCTGGTGTGACACAGCAGAGCAGACGCTTCATGTGTACAATACCCGCTGGACAGAGGCAGACGCTACTGACGAAAGAACGCATCTACGTGCAAGGCTGCGGCGCAGCGACTGGTCCAACAGGCAGATTGACAATACACCTGAGGCCCTTGGCAGAGCAGTTGTGGGGCAGCAGGCGGCCCGCATCCAGCGGGTGGCCGCCCTGCACGGTGATGCCGGTCGCCTTGACGCCCGCGCCGCTGATGCACAGCTCGCCCTCCTCCTGCGGCGCACGCGCCTACGGCGACAGCGGTTCAGAAGTCAACAACTACTCCCGCCCGATTGATCATTCACCGCGCAGATGTGACCGCCGCCATCAGGTGTTGGTAACTGCGGCATGCTCGCGCTATCTTGATAGAGCAAGCTGCGGGGACTACAAGCCGAAGGGACGACAATCTCCTGTCTGGTCAGGTGACATCTCCTGCGAATGACTCCTGAAAGCAGACGACGGCCACACCTGTGCTTCAAATATGACGCAGGCGCCGGGCTGCAGGTCTGTGATGCGCGCCAAGAAGTGCGTGTTGAAAGTGCCATTTACGCTGACGATCGGCGCCTCGTCGTGCACTACGGCCGCTGCTGTGCACAATGTCGCTGCCGCCAGCGCGAGCCACAGCAGGCGTCGCGGCGCAAGCATGGCGGATGCCCGGCCCACAGATTTGCGATACGGCGAGAAAAGCTGCGGAGCAATGGCTCCCAATTGGGTCAACCTGTCGTATGCTGCCGATGAGTTATATGTGCTCGAGCTGAAGTGCTGCTGCTGGCTTCGAAGCAGTCGGTGAGTCAACAATAGTGATGCTCCCACGTATCGCGTTGCGATGCTCGGCTAGGTGATGAAATCAAGCTGAATCGTGCAGATCAGATAGTCTGCCAATGCTCAGTGTGCACGCCTACGTGTTTGAAGTCATCGATGTACGGACACTACGAATGTAAATGGTCGAGCACTCAAGCCACCATGGTGCAGCTTCAGACTGCTCCTTTACTCGGCTTGTGAACTGATCGTAAGGTGAGTGGAAGAACGTCTCGGGATTGGATGCGTTTTTGGCAAAGGACTTGTTTCATAGGCTGAGATGGCAAAGATCGGCACGTGCTGCAAGATTTTGCGTCTCGCAAGCGGAGTAGCGCCGCTGTCATCAGCATTGCACCACTTTTACATTATTGCACGCCATCATCGTCTCGCCGATTTGTGCACCGGTGCACATAACTGAGGACTGATGCCTGCACCCCGTCGAGGCAGGCACACCCTGTTGGACTTGCCTCGCTGGCCCTTGGGCTAATTTTGGACGCGCTCGGGAAGTATCAATCGTCAGTAGCGTCGCTGCGTCGTTTGCGGGCGACTGAGGTTGCGGTAGACGCCATCTCGGGGCAGCTCTCCAATAGCAGCGCTACGGTCGAAATCGTGCAGCTCTGCTCACAGGCGCGTATCGGGATGCACTCAAGGCAAAAGCTGGCTGCTACATCTGCTGGACGAGTGAGCATGAGCCGTAACCGATGTCTGCCCGGCGCAGGGCTGCGGATGCTAAAGCTGACGTTGACGCTGGCCGACAGTGGGCCGCGAAGAAACCTCGGCGGGCTGGATCTTCGCTGGCTGGCTGCGTCCCTGCCTAACCTCCGGTCTCTGACCATCCGGGAGCACTGACAGTGCACTGCAATATCCGCGAGCTTGAGTGCGCTCGCTGCCAGCGCCCACCCTACTGCTGTGTGTCATGTCACATTCTCAGCTCCTTCGATTATGAGTTCAGTGACTGTCTGCTGCACCGGCTGCAGACCTGTGAACGCTGTCGTGGACCGCGCCCGGTCTGTCGGCACTGTCCATGCTCACATGCCTCGATATCACGATGCACACCTCTCGGCAGAGCGCCGCAGCGGATACCGCTCTCAGTCTGCTGACGGATCTCGGAAAGCTCCGCGTCGTCGGCAACTCCGACCTCTCAGACGCAGGTGAGCGCCAGTGACAGCGACGCTCAAGGGATTGACGAAGCTCAGAGCAGTCGCCAATGTGCTGCCGGCGGCGCTGCACATGCTGCGCCTCACAGTCGTCGATCTGGATTCCCTGGATCGGCAAATGATGTTCGAGCACCTGCCCTGTGATCTGCTGGCGCCTGACTGCCCGTCCCTGGCGGCATCTGGGGGCGCAATTTCCGTGCAGCAGCTGAGGTTGTTGGGCAATCCTGCCGACGGCACGACAGCCGGCCAGGCGCAGCTGAACCTAAAGCTGCCTGCCAGCCTGACGGTGAGCATTCTGAGTCCCGTGGTCTGCCAGAAGGGAACAGTGTGTGACCTTGGATGCCTCAGTCGTGTCCTTGCTGGTGGTCGCCGCCCCCCTTGTGTGAGGTGCCATCCAGGTGAGCACAAGCCTCGCACAGCAACGCTCATCTCAGCTGCTGCACAGTCTTCCCCGGTTTGGGCAAAGGATGATCAAAGAATCTTGATGAATGGTCTCAGCACCCACGCCTGCCATGCTCTGCAGGCAATGATCTACTCCATGGCGGCGCCGGCGTGGAGTACATGCCCACCTTCGCGGCGTTCCTGCAGCGGCTGCCGGGACTGGCGGAGCTGGTGCTGTACCGCGGCAAGTGGTATGGCACACCGCAACTGCGACTGCCGGCGCTGCAGCTTGGCCGCCATGCGAGCAGCTTGCTCGCGCTCAGCTACACCGGCGGCATGACCGACGGCGCAGCGGCGGAGGCGCTGGCGGCGCTGGCGCCGGGCCTGTCGGCCCTCACGCTTGATATGCTACGTTCATTTGCGAGGGAGGAGCCATGCATGGAGCGCACATGAGGGAAAGCGAGCGCAGGTGCGGCAGAGAGATGAGAGCCTTCAGAAACCCACCCTTCAACAGGCAGTTCTTTTTGAACACCAGCCCCTCGACACCTGCAGATCATGTACACCTTCGCGCGCAGTTGAAACTTGAAGACCCATCTGGCATCATTGCTGGACAGCAGACGTTCGCCAGGCGAGCACCTGGGAAGCTCTGCAAGAGGCCGTTCATCGGCGTTGCATCCCGTCACACATAGCGTTGGCAGCCCGCATCCCACTGCCTGGCACATGCGCTGCGAGGTCAACCGAATTGCGGCAGCATCCCTTCCAGCAAGGCCACCCACTTTCACAACGCTGGAGAGCAGGTCATCGGGGAAATCAAGCAAGATTGGTTTTTTTGAGGGCAATATGAAGGCCCGGATTAAGCAGAGAAACCGGCACCAATGCAATTGAATCCCTCTTTAGGAAATTGCAGAACTGGCACGCAAGTTGTAGGCACGAGTCTAGGAGAATACCTGCGAGGCTTAGAATATCTCCAATAATTAGCATGACGACCTCCGCAGAAGCTGCGCAACGACCCACAAGCGAATGCTGCCCCGTGAAAATCACAATCATTCGAGCGCCAGCCTTGCACATGATGACCTGAACCATCCTAGGATCTACCATAGTGCATCCAAGCATTTGAACGACACTTCCCGAGTCGGACGCTAATAGGCCGGTGCATAGACCAGTGCACTTTTGGTGCATTAGCGCCTCTGATCAGCTGTCAGTGGTTCCTGGGACAAATCATGAACTTTGTGCTGCCGTGCGGTGGTCCACAGCTACAAATCAACCGAGCTGCATACGACGCGTTGGCTCCACAGATTGCGGGCCACATCAGATTAGCAGCAACATAGATTAGCAGCAACACAGATTCCGCGCCACCAGGTCCAGCGGCAGCCGCAGCCCCACGGCCGGTCCGACGACGCTGAACCAGGCCAGCAGGTACTGCAGCGCGGCATCACCATCCATCGCGCATTTGCCCGCTACAGGGGCGCCTGCCGCGGGTGCGCTAGGCGCGCTGCCGAAGCTGCAGGCCTGCGGACAGAGGCGTGAACCTGGTTTTAGATCTTTCCCTCTTCGACTTGATCGGGCAAGTCGAGGAGGGAAGCATGTGTGTTGATGATTTGAGGGCGGGTTGCGGGTGCACGACAGGGACGAGGGATTGGACCACTGCACGACACCTGCAAACACACCTCTCCTACGGCCTGGCCAGCGGCTTTCCCGGAAACCTCGCGGCCCGGCAGCAGCAGCGCCATGAGCTCCGCGGTGCGGCAGGGGTGCACGCCAAAAAAGGGCGTCCCCAGCACCGGATGCGCCTGCACACGGGCCGCCACACAAGCCGTCAGCATGTTGCTTACAAAGAAACTCCTTGCATGTCAGGTAGGACATCATGAGGACTGCGTACCTGCAGCGTCAGGAATTCGCCTGTGTTGCCGTCGCCGCCGCTGCCGCTGCCGCTGTCGGCTACCGCGGTCGACTCAGCCATCAGCCGGCGCGTGTCCTGCGGCAGAATCGCCACCACCTCGTCAAGAGTCAGCGGCCGCCCGCCTGGGAGGACGAGTCAGCGGAAAGTCAGCGTGAGCGCAGGACTCGGCCATAATGTTGATGCAAGTGTGAGCATTCACAGCCGCCACTGACAGTACCTACAACAGAGGCGCTACGGCTCTTCGACACGCAAGATCGAAGGAAAGCTGTTGCCATTGCAAGGGCAGTGGGCAGCATATGCAAATTCAGCACATTCCGCAGTCGTTGCCTTGACAGCGGACAGTCCCATACTCTGACAGCCTGTGCGCGCAGGTTGACGACGATTCATGCCAGCCTGGACACCTCATAGAGAACTGCGCCAATCTCACACTGAATTCGGTTGAATAGTACAACCGATGCGCTTGCACCTGCGTCACTGCCGCGGAAGAACAGCACCGGCACGCGGTATGCCGCGCTGTGGAGGATGTGGTACTCGAAGGCGTGCGGCGTTGGCGCGCGGCTGCGCGTGGTGCCACCGCCATCTGTGCCGCCAGTCGGCAGCGCCGCCTCGTCGTCTTCCGCTGCCTCAGAAACGCCGCTGCTGCCGTCACTGACGCCATCGCTGATGCTGGCGCTGCTGCCTGCACTGTCCTGGATGCCGCTGCCTGGGGCAGGCGCTGCTGCTGCGCCACTGACGCCACTGACGCCACTGCCGGCTGAAGCTGCTGCGCCACTCGTACAGTTGGCTACCGCCATGGGATTGCACCCGCCATTTGCCAGCGGTGCATCGCCAGCATGTGCTGCCGCAGCGGCAGAGCAGCTGCATGCCTCTCCGCCGCTGCTGCGTGCTAGCTCGCCTGTCGAAGCTGTGCCGCCCGCCTGGCCTGGACCATCGGCCGGCTGGCCCTCGACTGCCTGCCGCGCACGCAGGCCGTCCGCAGCGCCAGATGCAGGGCGTTCAGCAGCCTGCTGGGCCGCCGGCAGGGTGTGAAGCCGTCGCAGCACCAGGTAACCTGACGCCTGCACCGATTTTGCAAATGCAACTTCAGTATGGACTGCGTCATGCTCCAACCGTCATGTGAATGCAGGTTGCATGCGCAGCAGCCCCAGCCCATTGTACAGCCGCGAACACCAGCTGAATCCTTCGTGAAGCAATCTTGCAATTCAGCTCCAGAGCTGCGAGCAGGCCTGCGAAGAATGTGCACCGGGCCTCGGTCAAAGACGCTGAACGCGCGCCGCCACTGCCAGGCAGTGGCGTCCTCCCCACGCGCCGCCATTAGTGCCGCAAAGTGTCGCGCACCGCGCGCAAAGTCTGCCGCCGAGATCATGCCCTGCATATCAAACGCAGCGCCTCAATGCTGCAGCTAGGGTCATTGGCGACGATGTGGAGCCAAAACCCTGAGCATATCATCGGTTGCGGCCGCAGTCCCTGGCAACACCTTTCGGCAGGAAACACCTGTACACATGTAAGCGCAGTCACTGGCAGCACGCCGTCGCGCAATGAATGCCATCGCATTCAGGAGTGGCGCGCACCGCTCACAGCCATCCAACGGCCTCGAAGATGCTCTCAAGGCGCTGCGAGCGGCGGGCCAGGGCGCGCGCGATGAGCTTCAGCAGCGCGTCGAACACCATCCACTTCCACCAGGGGCCAAACTCCTGCAGATTGAGATACATCACATGCGACACATCACATGTGACATGTCGCGTGTTGGACAGAAAGTTGGCGGCAACAGCATCTATAAGTGAGGCTCGTGGATGGCATGCCACCATATCAGTACTACAGCCGTGCTCAGGGGGGGCTGCGGCATGCGAAAATGAGATGCTGCATGAATGTGCGCTGGGGCAGTGCCAAGGCATGCACCTCGAACAGCGAGCCCAGCACATGGTTGGCGATGCGGTAGACGACGGCGACCGCGCGGTAGGCGTCAAGCAGGAGCTGCCTGAGGGTAATGTACCAGCGGGGCAGCTGCGCACGGGTGCGGGGCAGCAGGCCGTCCTGCGTCTGGTTCCGACTGCTGAGAAATGGACCCGGCAGAGGGCTGCCCGAGCGCTGCGTCAAGCTGAAGGTCGGCTGCTGAGGCGGTTCCGGGCTGCGAGCCCCCTGGCGCTGCCGGAAGTCTCGCAGCGCCGACTGTGCCCGCTGCACGGAGGCTGACTGTGCCGGAATGGGGCTGCTGGGAGGTGGCATGAAACCGGCCCTGTGCCGGCGCTAGCGCTGCAACAAGGACTGCAGCTGCACAACGTGTCTCGGCCCGTGACAATCCAGGCTTTGCAAATGCGATTTCACCGGACTGTTGAGCAAATTCTCGAGTCACGCACGTGCTTCGGAACTCCGACACCCCTGACACCGACCGACCTACACACAGAGCTGCGTTTCACAGCATCAGTAGCGTTCTAGCATCCTCAGGTTGTCACGCTGACAATCTGTGTGCGAACGGCTTGCCTCACATCGGCGAAATCGTCAGAGAGGCGAGATCGTCTGGGTGGCTTCAATCCGCTGAGACTGCGCCAATCAATATATCAAGAAACATATGATTGATCAGTCCCTCTGTGAAACACCGTCGATCATCGTCTGGCCACCATGGCGAATGGAGGCAGGTCGGAGGTGCATCTGACGCTGGTGCACGGCGCAGAGTCGGTGCTTTCCCCGGCGCCACTGACAAATCGCAATCTGCTTCTTGCGGGTGCGTAAGCATTTCGGTGGAAACCAAACTGTGACACTTGGAATCTCTATAATGTGCCTGTGCAGGTGCTGCCGGCGGCATGGCGCAGCTTGACGTGCGGAGCGCATCTGGCACCTGTGCACGATTCGCATGTGCAACAACCGATAGCTGCACAAGCCGAGCAGTCAGACATGCTTGAGGTCCAGCCCACCTGAGTCTCAATGTTGCCTCGCACGAATCTGCAGGTGGCAGCATCATCGGCATCCTGTCAGATGCGGAGGCAAGGGCGATTCGGGACCTGCCGCTGGACATCCAGGTTCTGGCCGCAAGCGGCTGCGTCATCACGCCAGGTTTTGTGGACCTGCACATGCACATTACCGGCGGAGGCGGCGAAGCAGGTTTGAATCCCCGTTCGTGACTGCAAACTCCTGTGTCAGACCTTGCATTGCACCTCGCATTTTCTGCAGCATGCTTCCCGCCACGAGTCTGCCAACCTCGTCTCCAAGAGCATGACGGGGTCAGGACCCTGCAGTGAAGCCTGCAGTGCGATGTCACGGTGTCGTTGAATTGACTGCAGGCTTCTCGTCCAGAGCGCCAGAGGCAAAGCTGTCAGAGCTTCTGAACGCCGGCATCACTACCGTCGTGGGCCTCACCGGCACTGACTCCATATCGCGCTGCCAGGTGCAACACTTAAGTACCGGCTGCCCCAAAACACCCAGCTGCCCATGTGCACCATGCAAATTTCATTGCGGCTCGTGTCTCGAGCCTTGGGGACAGACTGCACCAGGTGCGTCACTCCTGCCCCAGCACATGACAGGCAGACACTGAGGCTGCAGCTGCAGATCGTGCTGAACATTGTGCCGGCAGGAGGCGCTTGTTGCAAAGGCGAAAGGTCTGTCGGAGGAGGGCATTACGGCGTACCACTGGTGCGGTTCCTACCGGTTACCCGTTCAGACTGTCACTGGCGACATCCAGGTAGCGCTCACGTTGGCCAGACCTGTCACAGCACTTGTTCGGCATGTGAGCAGCAGCCCGCACCTCGATGACACCCGAGGCGCTGCACGGGATAGTCCGGGTCAAGGCAACAGAAAGTGAATTGAGCAGCAGAAGCACAATTGACGGTCGTCTGTTTCGGCTATCTTGTTTTGTCCAACTGCCAGAATGACGTGGCGCTGCTGGACTCGTGCGTTGGCGTCGGCGAGCTGGCGGTCGCGGACCATCGCAGCTCCAACCCCACCGCGGCGGAGCTGGCCCGCATCGCCAGGCGCGCATGGATGTTGCGCACTGCAAAAGCTTTGCGCGCTGGGAGAACCCCTTCCGCTTCCTATGTGTGACTCTGCGCAGCTGCACAGGACGGCGCGGTGCTCAGTGTCTGTTGAACGCATCCTTCGCTTCCCTTCTTAAACATCGTAAGATTGCGGCCTACAGCGACGCACGCGTGGGCGGCATGCTGGCGGGCAAGCCCGGGCTGCTGCACCTGCACCTGGGCACCGGCGGGTCGCGGGGCGGCGGCGCGGTGGCCGGCAGTGGCGCCGGCGCGGCGGGGAACGGCTGCCCGCAGCGCATGCCCTTCCAGACCCTGGCGGACGCGGTGGAGGGCAGCGACGTGCCGGTGAGAATGGCTGCCGCCATCCCCACTGTTTCTGGTGGCAGTGGATCCGTCCCGTGTGGGAGTCAGACGGATGGCGGGGCAGCTCCAGCCATGTGCTAAGGCATGATGTTTCAGGGTTTTGGGGTTCGTTCTCGGCAGCACAGACATGATGGCGTGGTGCAGCTTGGTGAGCGTGCCCGCGATGGAAAAAAATGAAAAAAATGAAAAAGGAAAGGCGTAAGTATCTTGTGCGGTGGCGCAGATCACGCAATTCCTGCCGACGCACTGCGAGCGGAATCACAGCACGCGACACGGCGCCGCAGATTGGCTGCGCTGCGGCGGGGCTATCGATCTGACGGCAGGCGACGAGGTGAGCCTAGTGGACTGCATGCATGAGTTGGACATAGCCTGGCAAAATCCGACCAACCCTTGCAATTTCGAAGCAGTCGTGCATGGCATGCTCTGCACAGCCACAGCTAACCACGGAGAGGGATGGGGGGCAGTTGCTGACCTTCTCCTGCTGCGCTTAAGCGTTTGAACGTTCACAGTGATCGACGTCAACACTGGCACCGGACTGCAGGCGCGCGCAGCGCTGGCGTTCATTCTGCAGGGCCTGGGCGGCGGTGCGGACGGCGAGGCGGAGCGGGACGCGGACGTTGCGCTGAGCCGCGTGAGCGTCAGCAGCGACAGTTACGGCAGCTTTCCGGTGTACGACGCCGCCGGCCGGCTGCTGCAGTACCGAGTGCGTACCCGCGGCCCCTCCCCTGCTTCTGGTGCTCTGCTTTCCTGCTTTACAACTCGAAGACAACATGTGCTGCATGCAGCCTCTCTTCAGGCTGCTGGACCACATTGACGATGCAGTAGGATGCCGGCAACATGCATACCTTTGCAGCTGTCTGTGTCAGCAACCAGCGGTGTACGTGCAGGTGGTCAAGCCCTCGGCGCTGCTCGGCTGCGTGCGGGACCTGCATGCCAAGGGCAGCGCCTTGGATCCCACAGGGGTCGCTGCATCCAGCCCGCCGCCGGGCTGGCCGCTGCAGCGCGTGCTGCGCCTGGTGACGGCGAATCCCGCGGCGCGGCTGGGCCTGGGGCGTAAGGGCCGCATCGCGCTCGGCGCGGACGCGGACCTGCTGCTCTTTCGCCCGCAAGACCTGGAGCTGCGGTGAGTCGTTCCAGTCACGGCAAAGGGGAGACTGGGAGACTGGAGACCGGTACCCCATGCCTACAGATCACTGCAGGAAGATCAGCAGGCCCTGCGGCTGACATGGACCATGCGCACTCGGTGGGTCTGGCACCACCGCTGGAATGGTGAAACTTCCATGAAACTCTCTGCAAGTGCACAAAGCTGCTGTGCAGACGCTGGAGCGCTGAGCGCAGGCACGTCTGGCAATGCAGGTATGTGTTTGCCCGGGGCTGGCTGGTGAAGACGCCGGACTGGGTGCGCGGCAGCACCTTCGAGGAGGGGCCTGGCATCAGGCCGCATGTTGTGTAGGGTCAGGAGCCTGTGTACAGCTTGAAATATCTCACGATGGCATGCCATGTTGGCGCCCACGACAGTGACCGCCGCTGAGGAGGCTGCGGCGCGGCATAGGCAGGTGTGTTTCTGCGGCCAGCGGGACAGGCGGCTGCCCGCCTGTCGAGAGACAACTTCCGCTGCATCTGACACGCTTTTTGCCTGTGGGAAGGACAGTTTTGGTTTCTGCTGATTTTTGTACAGACCGACCTAGTGGTGGTAGCTGTGTAGATTTGGCAGTTAGGTGCAAGCAACGACGTGGAGTGAAGCTCCTGGATCGCGAAGTGACATTTGCTGATTGCGAGTGCAAGAGAAGATCACTCGCCGAAGTGCCGGACAGCAGCGCAGTCGCTGTATTGCTTGTCAATACTCCGGCCGTGACGATCTTGCATTCAGGATGAAGGTCGCAGCTGGCGTGCAGTCGCTGAACGGTGCGGAGATAAATAGGCTGTATGATCGATCGTGATCGGAAATCCACGATACTCTCTGGGCAGCTGTGCACAACATGCATTTGCAATGGAATATCAAATGCATGTCAAGTGAAGGATTGCGGCAGCAGGACACCTTGCTGATCGTTTGCTGATCGACAATGATTCGAAGATCATGAAGACTCTGCACATAAACAATAGTTCTTGGGCAGCCTGGACTGTGCATGCCTCGCTCTCATAGAGCGCGTTCAACACCATGCGCTCCAGTAGGCGGAGCTGCAAGCATCGGGAGTGGTGTGTGTCATGCAGGCCGCCGGGCCGTGTGCAGCCCTACATGCAGCAGCAGGCCGAAGCTTCGGGCCGCCTTTGCCGGCAAGCCCTTCTGCGGCTCGCAGCGGCTGGCTAGGGCACTCTCCGCGCCGCGGACAGCCCAGCCAGCCCCAGTCACGGCACTGGTGGGATGGAACTCTCACATGCCTTCACGGTGAAGCAAGCTGCACACACATGCAGACCCAGATCCGAGCTCTCGTTTCGTGTCCCGAGAGCTCTCATTTCGTGTCCCGGGAGCAGTTGCGGCAGGAGCTTTGTGCCCTGCGGTGTTTGCTCTGACTGACTGTGTGCCATGCGTGCGCCACCGTTTGGCAATCAGCTGCCCGGGCTTCCTGATGCGGTGATGCCCTGGCCGCGCAGTTTGACTTCTTCAAGAAGAAGGTGTCAGCGCCAGCTGCGCCGCCCGTGCTGCCGACCATCGTCCCGAAGCCGTCCTACAACATCCCCATCGCGCTCGCAGGCGCGTACTGCATCCGGCAGCTGCCACCCTGAACCCACGCATGCTCCGCCCTGAGTGACATGGACTTCTCGCCACTGGGCGTGCTCAGCAATTCGACTCGGGGAAAGACACTGACGTGTTGCTGGGTGATCCGTGAGTGGCGCGGTGCTCTGACATGCAGGCATTTCAGGGCTGTCCGCGGCGACTGGCTCACTGGTGCCAGCGGGCATCTCAGGCGTGCTCGCCGCCTTCCTCGCCTTCCAGGTGCGCGCCTCACGTGGCATGTCCGTCCGCTTTGTCTGGCACAGCCGGATGTCACGTGCTCGTCAAGGCTTCGCCTATGCAAATCAGAGCTGGCTGGGCCATTTCCATGAGATGTTCTGGATGTGCTAGCGGGTCGCCGTTGAACAAACGCACCAACACGCAGGCTCCATGTCCATGCAGAACCGCATCTGCCGTTTCAACTGCAGAGCTCCGAATTATACAGTCTTGACACGCAGGCGTCGCGGGGGTGAAGTTCATCTTCGGGCCAGGGTGCTGGAGGTTCGCATCGGGGAGGCAGAGGAGAAGTCGAAAAACGCCTCTGTATTGGTTTGGTTTGCCAATTGAATTTCCGAACATCTGACGCGCAGGCTTCGCGGGTGAAGTTCATCTTTGGGCCGGAGGCGCTGGAGGTGCGCATTGGGGAGGCGGAGGAGGAGTTCGAAAACGCCTTCGTGGGCGGCCCCAACACCTGGGCCTACGATTCCTTCGTCAACTGGGAGTTCTGGTGCGGCCAGCTCTGATTTTTCGACAAATATCCGCATGTCAGCTCTTGACCCTTGTGTACACAGAATCGTGCTGATTGTGGTGCAGAACCATGTGCACCTGGCACGCACAGCTCAAGGCAGGCAGAGAACCTGCTGATTCGGCGCAACTGGTTCACTTTGCATGTGATTGTGGTGCCCCGCCGCAGGTGGCCGGGCTTCCCCGTGCTCGTCTACTTCAAGGCGCGCTGTGTGTGGAGCCCTGTTCTGCATGCTGACGCACTGCCGCGTGCTTGTGAGTAGGCTCCCAAGACAAATTATTCCACCAACAACCCTGTGGGGGGGCCTGACGCTGTGGCGCTGCTGCGGTTGCACAGGAGACACAGACAAAGCCGGAGGGGCAGATCCACTTCTTCCCCGTGCTCTTCAATGGCCGCGAGGTGCGCTTCGACCTACGGCCTACACCGGGGCACTCTTCGTGCCGGATTGCTGACGCAGTCGGGAACACTATGCGGCCTATCCACGTTCTTACCTCGCGTGTGCTGTCTTTGTTGTGTCGTTGACGCACCACGTCAAGTCCTGGAGCGGCACACTTGTTCAAATTGATTGACAGCAGACTAGCAGGCACCCTCACGGTTTGGTTGTCGAAAGCGACGACCTCTGACTGACATCGTAGCGTGCTTCAGTGTTGTGACTGGCTTCTTGGCTTACCTTCATGCTGTGATGCCCTGCAGGTGTACGATGTGATGGTGGAACGGTGCGGCAACTCGCAGACCAGCCTGCCAGCTGAGGAAATCGAATATGAGGAGGAGGAGTGACGCGCCCGCATGACAAGACTGCTGGCAGCCCGCGGGCGGAACGGAGTGACGACGCCTCACGCACTGCGGCGTCGTTGACATTCATAGCTGCACTTGCTGCGGCACCTTGCAGCACTGACCGTACTTAAGGGATGAAATCCCAGCGATATAAACGGGCAGAGCTGCAACTGATTCTTTCATGCGGAGGCCGCAGCAGCACTGAAAGTGGAACGTTTTAGTTGCTGCAGGACAGTAGGTTGAAATTGACATATGAGGCTTACAATACTCATACCAGCCGCATGCGAGACTCTTAATGGTCAAGATTCAGACGTTGGTTGTGGCTGAACATGGCAATCAGACAGTACCCTACATGATGAACGAACGATTAGCTGTTGGAAATCACGAGTAGGCAGGTACGAATTCACAAAAATGCAGTGTGAGAAACTAATTTGTTTGACCTGCGGGAAAACAGGCGGCGGAAGTTTTGCTCGAATGACCCCAAACATCTGCGAGTCCAGAGCTCGATAAATCTTCTTCTCCGCTGCAAGCTTCTTGATGATACCTTGAAATACTGTGTACGTAGTGCTGCATCTAAAAGCTGCGGTTGACGTTTTCATGCCCTCGGCTTGCGATTCTGGCACCCCAGTTCATAGGTGGCGCGAGTGATTGTCACCTACACGCAGCCACATGAAGGAATTGTAGCCGTGGACCCAGGTCAATTGTTGCGTCGTCTACATATTAACTTTCATGAGAGCATCAGGTTGGCATATTGGCAATTTCTAACCACCGCTGCCATTCTGTGCACGCTGCTGTGCCGCAAGCTGTCCGCAAAGGCCAGCGATCCGTGAATGCTGCCGCTCCGATTCCATTAGCAGCATTCCCCTCGAAGGAATATGTGATTCAGGCGCAATCAAGCAGGAGATGTGCCAGCACAGGACCAGCACGCACCGAGTCTGCGGTGAGGGCGTTGGAGGGGTCCTGATTACGCTGCCAAAACCACTTGGCGGTGGCCTTGGATTGCACCTCCAGGATGCCGTGCCCAAAGGAGCCCTCGCGGAAGGCGGACCACGCCGGGTCTGTGGAAGCGTAGTCCTCCGGCCCCTGGAGTTGGATGGATGCAAGTAGCTTGATCAGATTGTAGCCGGCTGCGCCTGGACAGCTGTGCAGCGCGGGCAGGTGCGTGACTTGATCGGCCCGGCGGCAGTGCTCTTATGTGGCGTTCTGCTGACCAAATGCTCAGTAGAATCAAATGGTTCTGGACAGGACGACGCAGCAGCAGACATTGAAACAGGAAAGGCCTCGACTCATTGCAGAAAGATCCAACAGAGCCTGCACAGAGGCGGAACATGAAGTTGTGAAAACAGTCTTGCAGGGCTCTGAATATCTCACCTCCTCATTGCCACCGTCGCCGATGACAATGTACACAGGGGCGCACTTGTCGATCTGCAGCCATGGGATATTGCTTTCACCAGCAGCAGTGGCAAGAGACCCGAGTGCAATCATGTGCTCTGGCATGACTGCGGCATTTCTCGTCACACTGCTCAGTGCTGGCAAACATGTGAAACACAAAAGCAATGTAGCAGCCGGCCGCGGAAAAGGCATGAGACAACACAGAGAGGATGGACATGGACGTAGCAAGAAGCGCACCACATCGTTGTAGACGGGGTAGGACCGCTCGTAAGCGTGCACGTGGCCGGTGAAGACCATGTCGACGCCGTTCTGGTAGAACAGGGCCTCCAGATTTTCCTGCACTTGAGGGCTTTAGAGTCACGGAAGGGAGCAGCTTCTGCTCATGCGGCTCGATGCGACATTGAAATGCTGCTGCTGCAGTCAGCACCGTGTGCAACCATGTTGCTGCGGTGCCGGCATGCCCGCCGCTGTTGAGCTGTGTTGCATCTGGTGTGCATTCTTGGGGATGCGTTTTCAATGACTGGCGGTGTCGTTAACTGCGAAGCATACAACCGCTGCATGGAATGCACCTGAAAGCAAGTTTGTTCCAAAACCCTACAGAATCTGGATGGTTGGTAGAAGGAAACCTCCATGAAGCGCACCTTGAAGTAGGTGCCCATCTGGAATGTGCCGGCGGAGGTATAGTACGGCTCGTGGAAGCTGACGAACAGCCACCTGTTCGTCAAACACGCATGCCGTCTTTTTGACATATTGCGGTTCACACCTCCTCAGGTTGTGGCTGGTGCGCAGCTTCAGATGCACGCAGCAATAACGGACAGCAGTGCCCTCCCTGCTCATTGCCGCATGGAGGTTCCAGACACATGACAGTATGTCGAAGCACGCTGCGGAACATCAGCCATAAGGTAGAAACTAGTAAAATTAGGAATGACTCACGGTGTCACAGCTCGGTTGACCTTGGCCAGGTCAGCAACCAGCCATTTGTACTGTGCACTGCATATAGGCACACAAGCAAGGTTTTATTGGTGCCGCTGGAGGACACCACAGTTGCATGAACTGACTGGCAAACTGGTACAGCGAAGGCGCCATCTGCGCAATTTGACGGCGGAAAACCAGGGATGTAATAAAACCAGGGATGCCATAAAACCAGGGATGTCATAAAGCATCGGCGGCACAATCAAGGCAGCAGGCTATGGCGCTGGCGATGGCAGCATTGGGAAACAAGGTGAAATGTCGGCGCTCACCTTGCCACCGGCAGGAGGCAGGAGAGGCTGGTCTTTGACTTGGTGTTGCAGGTGGGTGAGTAATTTGAGAGGTGGATGATGTGTGCCGGGCCCAGGTTGTAAGAGTACCTGCATGGCAGATTGCAGAACACATGTGGGCGGCGGCGTATGCCCCGTTGGCAACAGCGCTCCTGCGTTATTCTGTGGCGTCGTGCACATGCATGCAGGCAGTCGCATTGAAATTGAGAGAGTGTCATGTCAGATAGGCTTGGGGTGCTGGCTGTAGTTGTCCGAGGGTCGGCTGCAGTCAATTTTGTTTCATTCCTCGGCTCTCAAGGGGCAGCCTGGGTTTCGCACCAAAACGGCGAAGTGGAGCCCGAAGCCTGCCAGGCAGTGGGGTACCGGTGCCTGCGAAGTTGAAGTCAAATGTCAGATTGAACAGGGGAAAGAGGTGTCAGATGTGGGACTGCGCAGCTTCAGCAACTTGCTGCATGGCGGCAGCGGGCGATGAGCACGCTCATCGAAACAGTGCTGTGCAGCAACACTGCGGCAGCGCTGCAGTGAGTGTCAGACATTATATTGTGCGCTCGAGTATGACACGAGCAACTCACAGCCAGGACCGGGCGCAGTCATTTTTGCCGTAGGTGCAAGCCGTGATTTTTGTGTAGTCGTCGCCGAAGAAGAACTCCGACTCCTCCTCGTGGTTCCCTGCAGCGCGCACAGCGGCGGCCGGTGAGGCAACGCCTCAGCAGCAGTGAGTACCATTTTGTGCAGGCTTGCAGGAGGTGAGCTCGCTAGTAGGCGCCCTGGCCGCGGCTCTCGCAGATATCCAGCCTTCCGTAGTTGAGGACGTGACAAAAGAGGCAATGGTCTGGTTCGAACCCCATGAATGTCCTTGACAATTTTGCAAGGAACAGTATTAGTTTCTGGTACAATTGTCTGATTTCAGCAGCAGCAACGCGCACCCAGAGAAGTCGAGAGCGGCACTGTTGAGAAGAGCGACTGCAGCGAACGAATCAAGACGTCAGCTGCCGTGCCATCAAACCAGTGTGGCTGCCTCTCGTGTCAGCAACGTATAAGCACTGGCAACAGCAGCAGAGGTCTCACCTGCGTGAAGCGGCCCCACACATCCCACCGTGGCTGGTAGCCCACCCGGTTGTCCAACTGCAGCAAGAGACTGCCGCTGATCTCCTTGTGTGCATAGCTGCCTAGATCAATGATGCCATTGACTCTTGTGCAGCTGTTGATAGATGGATAGGTAGCTTACACCTGTCAGTCTCTCTGCTAGCCTCGCTCAGGCTGATAAGGCATCAAACCACCAACGACCATCATGTGTCATCAATTCGCAAACTGTTGATGACACACAATGAGCAGATGAGCCTCCCCCAAGCATGTCAACATGAACTCGGCAACCATCATTCTGTCCCCTCCCCACACACCAGCTGACGCATGCTCGGCGGCACCGCCAGATCAAACAGGCAGGAAACATGAAGGCACTGCCTGGTACATTTGTTCTCACGTAGTTTACTAGGGTTTCTGCATGGGGTTCTGCCGCACCTGGTAATCGTCGGCATACGCAAGGTCGCCGTGCAGCAGCACAGCCTGAGGCTTGTCCTTCTGCGGCAAAGGAACAGCCGCAGCCACAGTGACTTTCACTTTCAATGTTGATCAGAGTTGCGAATGCAGGGTGATGAGTAGGAACAGTGCGTGGCATTCATAGAATGAAATCGTGCAGGCAGCTGGCGGGCCGCCGTGCACGTGACACAGCGGGCGTCTTTCATACCCCATCACATGGCAGGTGCAACATGAGCATGTCTGGTGTATATGATGCTTCAGAAGGAGTCACGATGACTTTGTCAGCCTGTGGTGCGTACCGACAGGTGGTCGAGGGTGGATGAGCTGTTCAGCGTCTGGCCCAGGTCTGCAGTGCAGCAGAGCGCCCCCGGTGTCAGCTGGCGCCGCCCAACTTGTTCCAAAGACTGGCGTACGTGACAAAGCTGAGACATGGCAACACGTGAACATAGGTACCCAGGGGACTGTCAATCTTCCTGCGCCACATGGGCAGGAACAACGAACGGTTTGTCTGCGCACCCGCAATGTGACCGTAGCGGAAGGGGTACACCGGATCCTGCACTGCAAATATTTATTCAAGAAACGCTCGAGTTCTGGTGCCTGCATTGTACTGACCGAGGATGCGTACTGACCGAGGATGCGGGCAGAGCTGGACGCGCAGCCGAGCCTCCCTCATGCAGCGATGCGAAGCCTCACTGCGTACCACATGCACACAGCCGGCAGCCCTGCACCTGCAGCAGTTCTCCTGTCCTCTTGCTTGATGTGCAGGGCTCCAGACATAAGGCAATTCACGCACCTTGCCGGCGGCGGGCGGCACGGTGAAGGGGATCACGGGCGACAGCCCGGCGGAGCCCTTAGTGGGATCTCCCACCTGTGCATAGCAGCATAGCCTCCTGCTCAGGACACTTGCTCACTTGCCTCTGCTGCGCGTCCTGCTGCCAGTGAGTATTTTGCCGCACAACCTGCCTGCCAGCGCAATGTGACCAGCAAGCAGGCTGGGGCGCGAGGTAGGGCCGTGATTGCCTAGAGGGTCCCGCAGGAATGTAGACTCAGAGCAGTTTTAAGTACCTGGTAATAGTAGGTTGTGGCGCTCTTCAGGGGCCCGACCTTGACCTGCAAGGCGCAGCAGCACGGGTGAAGACAATCATGGAGGCGGCAGGCGGCATGGCTGCAGGATGAGTGCCCGCTGCAAATCTCTTCAGGTTCCGACACTAGGGAATGCTCGAGGCCATGCTATGGCTGTGATGTACTTGAGGTGCCAAGACAGGAGGGTCTGCAACATACCGTGTGGAACAGGGGCGACTTATACTGGTTGTCAATGGAGGCGTAGACGGCGTTGTTGCCGTTCTGGATGACAGGTTGCACCGACCGCGCCGTCACCTGCGACCTGAGATGTGGGACCGCTTTAGGCTCCAGTATGGTGCAGCCATGCTTATCCAGCAATGCTTGAATTCGACAGCCCGCCGCCAGCAGAAACCCATTATGGGCCCAGCAGAGTGCACACTCCAGTGTCCGTTTCCCACGGCACCAACGAGGGCATAGAGTGTGTAGGCCACAGACAGCATGCAGGTCTGGGCGCACTTGCTGGTGCTGATCCAGACGTAGGACTGCGCGTCGCCGACGGCCGCGGGCGGCAGGCTGTCGGAGCCGTATGTCACCAGCGTCGGCAGCTCCGGCACCAGGTCAATGGCGTAGCCGGTGGCCCACACCACAAAGAAGGAAGTGTAGGTGGCATCTGCAGCGGCACGAAGAGCACTACTGATGGTGCATAATGTTACCGATATCGCGTCACAAGTGGCGGCATCGCCCAGCTCAGGGTGAGCAGTCAAGGACGAGACAGGAGTCAACGGAGCATGCAGGGGAGATGGGCGGCCCGCCAATGGCTGTCCTGACGCTGCCCTGCGCCGGCTGTGGAACATGAAGGGTGGCACCAATGTGTGCAGCATGGTGCGCACCCGCCGGCTGGATGTGGATCTGGTGCGGCGTATCCTTTGATGCCGGCTCCGGGAACGCGGAGTCGCGGATGCGGCAGGTGATGGCGGACGTTGGGTCGCCGGGCGTCTCATTGGGCTTCGGCGTCGCGTGCCCCACGCAGCCGGGCGGCCGGTAGTAGGTGCCGTCCCCGTGGTCAGTCTGCCTGTTGCAGCGCAGGTACACAGTCAGCGCAGCTATTCGTGGCACTTGCGGCCGCCTGCTGGCAGCAGTGCACATGTGCAGCGACAATGCAGAGCGCGCCACCAGGGTTGTTGCCACGAAGCTTGCCGGGAAATTTCGCATGCCAGCATCAACAGTGTAGGTTTCAGTCACGCAGCATTGCAGGCATCGTTAGAAACCGACGCACTGGGCGTAGCATGGGCACTGCGGCAAGTCGCACGACGCCGGGCAGGAAGGCGCCGCAGAGCCGATGCAGGCGGCGCACAGCAGAAGCGCCGCCGCCAGCGGCGCAGCGGAAGACCCACGGCCGCCCATGGCTGGCTCGATCGCACGCCGCTGCACCTCTACCTATGGATGCATGTACAATGTGAAGGGCTGGTACGCGAGCCGCCCGGAGCAGCATTATATGCTGCAGTGCACATGGTGGCGCCATCGCCAGAATCGCAAGCACATTCATAGTGTTCTATGTGTTTTACGCGAAAAGTACTCTCCAGTTCCAAAGGCGGTCACACAATGCAATGTCGATCGATTATATTCGCAGACAGTCGCATGGACAACCCTGCGCAAGCCGTGTCCACGGCAGGTGCAGCACTGCTTCTGTTTCTAAATTGAAGAGAATAAGAAAGGGTGTCTTTGACATGTCGAATCATGATGGAAGGCCACAAACCGCGGTCTGGTGCTTGTCCGACACGTGCACGACGGAGCGGACGAGGGTAGTCTTGCGCGCTTGATTCTCTTTAGTGATTTACAGATTGTCGAGATGGGCAGGGACTCAAGCACTGCTGACCGATTGTTGGGACGAGTAGGCTCGGCTGCCGCCCATTTGGAATATGAGCATCCGCCAGAGCATCTGCGGGGCCAGCATGAAGCTTGTCAGACGCATGTCAGACTGAAATGGTACAGGCACATCCAGGTTGAGCAGAACACTGGAGTGCCTGTCCCAATTACACATGCATTTGATCGCACTACGTGCGTATGATATATGCACGCGAAGTTGGTGCAAGGGATGTGTACAGCAACGCGCCTTGTGCATTCGTGCGTTGATCTATTGTCTGGCATATAAGAGATTACATGCTCCCACGAGCACCTGAAATCCAGACAGAAAACAAAAAGCGACAATGTTGCATAAATCATAGTGGCCAAGTCATTGATTTGTGGTAGGCGGCAACCTACAATGATGATAGCAACCGAACCGAAGGGACGCTGAACGGACGTATTATCTAGGTACCTGTTGCATCAATGATACTTGGACCACTGAGACCCTGGGCTCTAGAAGTGAAGGCACGCGAGGCGGCGGATGCCACCAGCTGGACTATAGTACTGCCGACATTATGTACATCTCGAGACGCGGCGCGGCAAGAGGATTCATTGTCGTCTCTGAAACTGAAGGCGCACGAGCGGGCGGCGGATGCCACCGGATTAGCCAGTGCTGCTGATACTTTGCAAGCTTCGGGACCGATGCCGCTCAATTGACTTCGTGCGCCGCCGTCTGCTGGCTGAAGCGCTTCATCGATTGACGGCGCCGTCGGCGGAGCCACAAAGACGCGGCGACGGCCTTGATGTGGTTCTAGTCGTAGTGCAGTTGCGACTGGTAGCTGCAGGGCCGGAACTGCCTGCGCTGAGCAGCCAGCCTTGGTGCCGTGCTGCTGCCAAGCGCTGCCGCTGCGAGGGGCGCGCCCAGCAGGCGGCACATATAATGGCGCCTGCCGCCGCGCCCGGGCGGGGCCTGTGCGGCTCGGCGGGGCTATCAACGGGACATGCGGGTGAACTCGGAGGCCGCCACGCGGTGCAGCTGCGGTGGAATGCTGTTGCTGGCGGCCCACACGGCCAGGTCCCAGGCGACGGGGATGCTGCAGTCGGTGTCAGATGGCTTGGGCCCCTGCACATGCAAGCAAGGCTCAGGACAAGAGCTGCTGTTGAGCTGTTCAGATGTGTTAGTGTTTGGACGAGGCATCAAGAGCGATGGCCGTGATATCACGACGCAATGCCCAGCCGAACCCATAAGGGCCATCGGCTGCACAAGCGTCGCCAAGCAGGGGCAAGGGCAAGGGAAACAGGGCAGAGCGGAGAGGAGGAGAGCAGCAGCGCACCTCCGTGCTTCGTAGGGAGTCGCCCTGCGGCGAGTCGATCGTCACCCAGGGGTGCTGCAGCGCGTCCTCCACAGAGACGCGCATCGCCGGGTTGGAGTCCAGCATGCCGTACAGCAGGTGGCGGCACGCCAGGGACACCTGCGATCAGTGTGGTCTGATGTCAGGACACTCAACGCCTGTTGAGGGTTTCGTTGCCATGTGTGCTGCGGAGCTGGCAGTTGTGAATGGCGTCGCTTCGCCGGCTGCTTCGAGGCCTTGAACGATGCACGGGTAGCAAGCGAGCTGTGTCAAAGGAGATGCAAGGTTGATTACAGGCAGCGCCAAGCGGGCAGGCAGCCCAGTCATTCCCCGCTGGCAGCGATCCAGGATTGAAGCCTAGGGCTCTAGGATCAGTCACATGCGCACCGGCTCCGGCAGGTCCAGGGGGCGGTCGCGCATGATGCGGGGCACCATGGCATTGAGCCGCTGCAGGGGGGGCAGCGACTCCTCCGCGACCGTCAGGAAGGGGAAGGCACCCGCCAGCAGCACGTACATGACGACGCCGACGCCCCAGCTGTCTGCCAGCCGCCCGTCGTACTTCACTGCCCGCAGCACCTGCAGCAGCAAGATGAGGAGTTCATCGCTCCCTCCAGCATTTCAGGTTCGCAGAACTGCGACAGGAGAAGGCTGAGCCTGCAACAGAGACAGATCAGGACCAGTGTCAACGTTTCAGGTCTAGTACCCTGTGCGCTGGCGCAGCCCGCAATCAAGACACGCAAGATCTGGCAATGAAAAGGCCATGGCAAGTGGAAAACGCGCCTCGGGCGCCATGTACTCGGGGGTGCCGCAGCGGGTCTTGCAGCCCGACGCCGCCGCCACCTCCTTGCTGAAGCCCCAATCGCACAGCTTCAGCGTTGGCTTGGACGCGCCCGGCTCCACGTGCAGCAGGATGTTGTCCAGCTGCGGAGACGACAGGCGGTCCAGGTCAGCTTGGTTGAGTGATCAGTATTTGAGCAGTGTTGGTGCCCCTGTAACTGAGACAGGGTGGCGACTGTCAGGATCACGACTGTTCAGTTGGCATGGCGTCAAGATGCAATCGCGGGGAGGCGCCGCACCTTGACATCGCGGTTGACGACGCCGCGCTCGTGCGCAAACTGCAGCGCCGCTAGCAGCTGCCGCAGCAGGCGGCGAGCCTCCGCCTCCGGCAGCCCGCGTCCCTGCAGACGGAAGCTGGCAAACATCAGCGAGCCAGCATACGACAGCCAGGTCAATTCACTGCGTTTCGCCGAGATGACAGGGAGATCTTATGTCTGAAGATATGAGCGGCAGGAGTCCGATGCTGCACATAGTGTCGAGACAACCAATCAAGGAGAACATAGGAGTCCGCACGTGTCTGAATACGTAGCCGGACATGAAGTTGGCCAGGTCCTCCTTGTTGGCGTACTCCATGACGATCGCCAGGTGGCAGGGCTGCACGAACACGTGCTGCGGGGGAGAAGCACAAGAGAGCGCGTCAGAGTGCTGCATGACCATCGTCAGGTGGCACAACAGTAGTGCAGGTGGCACAACAGTAGTGCAGAAGAGCAGGACCAAATGGCTGTTTGAAAGTTCTTGGTGCAGTGTGTTCCCCGAGAAAACCTGCAGCGGCCTCGGAAGAGCCGGCAGGATCCCAAACACTGCAGGTCCAGCCGAGGCTGTGTGTGCAGGCTGCGGCGCCGCATCAAAAGACAGACCCCCATCTCAGCATACACAAGTGAGTCCCCAACACAGGTGGCGAACACGAGGACCCCACCAGCAGTTGCACGATGTGGGGGTGGCCGCGGCACCGGTGCTGGTTGGCGAGCTCGCTGCGCACGGCGGCGGCGTCGAAGGCCGGGCCCCTCGGAATGAACTTGATGGCCATCTGCTGCCTGGTGTGCAGGTCCTCGCACAGCTGCACAAAGCCGGTGGAGCCCCTGTAGCAAGAGTGCAGCAGGACTCAGGGATTTGTGACATCCTGGCATTTTGTCTGTGAGTACAGGTGAAGCGAAGCTGCACATGTGGGAAACCCATAGTCAATTGCACAGTGAACACAGAAACGATGAGCAATGTGCTTTCTGCGAGGACGGCAGATCAATCCCTGACTTGCTGTGAGCCCTGCGGGCGGTGCGCACCGGCTGAGGTCGCGGATGCGGCGGTAGCGCTTGTGCCCCGCCAGCGGGTCGTTCCTTGGGCCGGTCAGCCCCTGGGACACCTTCTCTGCCTGTTGACGGGAAGAGATGGGAGCGATCAGAGATGCACGGGCGATGAAGCTCGAGCAGGACGCAAGCAAGGCGATTCGCCCTCTGGCTGACATGCCTTGCCCCCGGTCGATCATGCTCAGGAGACAGTGGCTCAAGGCGACACGTAGCTTTGATGGGCAGACTGCTGGACAGCGGGAGTTGCGGATTCGTGGGATGTATGTTTTCGTGGAGCACAGCAGCACCTGGTGAGAAGCCGCCTGCATAAACATGCTGAGTGGCGCCGGCTGCACTGACGGCTTCTGCTGCCGCAGAGGCCGCGTGGTGCTGGCTTCTGACGAGCCGCTGCGGCTGCTATCGTCGCTGCCCGGCCGGCTGCCGCATCCGGAGCTGCTGCTGCGCGCGCCGCCGCCGTCACCACCGCTGCCGCCGACGGGCTCAGCCGCCCAGGGCGTCCTGTGGTGGAAGTGCGGCCCCTCGGATGCGTTGCGGCGGGCGGCGGCGGCGGCTGGCGCCGCCTTTGCCAGCGCCGTTGCCGCGGGAGCTGCCACAGCCGCTGGCGCTGTGACGTGCCGGGCTGGCGGGACCGGAGGCGCGATGCGCCCCTCAGCAGGCGTCGTCGCGCTGTACAAGCTGCTGCCCGTGAGCGTGCTCTCCTTCACCGTGGCTGCCGCCGCGGCGAGCTGCTCCCCGCACCGACAGGCTGGCGGCTCCTGCAGGGTGTGGCGCTGCTCCTTGCGCAGCCCCGGCCTCACCAGGGCGGCAGACTTGGCCAAGTCTCGCGCCGCCGCTGCCGCCGCCTTGATGATGCGGCCGCCGCCGCTGCTGCTGGTGCTGACGCTACTGCTGCTGCTGCTGCGGGCCGTCAGTGATGGAGCTGCTGCGTAGGCCGAGTCTCCACGGATGGAGACCGGCATGCCGCCGCCATCGGCCCGCCCAGCGCCGCATCGGCACTTGGCCTCTGCGGCGGCCTCGGCTTTGGTTGCGCGTGCGCTGTCGCGCTGCCGCTTCACGGCGTCCCGGGCAGCGATCCAGACTGGCAGCGGTGTCCGCTCGCCCTCGCTGCCGCCGCTTTCGCGGCTGGCCGTACAACGGGCTGAAGATGTTGTCAGCGTTTCGCTTTCGGGGGCCGGCTTGTTACGGCCCCACCTGCTGTCGTCGACGCTGGATCGCCTGCGGCGCACACTGGACAGATTAGTGGGCCAAGTCATCTGAGCGGCCCCGTCAAACGGTGGCCCCTCCGAACAGCCTCCTGCACCTATCCAGTTGGCAGTACAGCACAAGGCAGGCAACCTGCGGTGACCCTGCGGGCCGTTCTGAGCGTTTTTCAGATCGCCGAAATGATCAAGTGCGGCACGTATGGCTGCCGTAGGGCTACGCGCTGACGTATGGTGGAGGATGAGGACAGGGGCTGCTGTCACACGCGAATTGGGTCGGCCATGCGCGTCTGGGCGCCTGCGCTGCGCAGCGGCTGCCTAGGCACTGACAAATTAAGCCCAGGTACATATGCACGTGGTGCGCCGACAGGCGGCGCGCAGCCCGAATGCACTCAAGGGGCAAGTGGTGCTGCCGTCTGGAAGCGACGCTGAGGTGCCGCCGGCCAAATGATGCGAGTGGCTGATCGTCATGCAATTGATCAGTCAAGCGCGCGACTCTGCAGCACTTCTCCGCTCGACAAGTGTACAGGCTGGGCCACTGCTGCTGCGAGTGATATCGTCCTGGTACCAAAAGTACCGTCGACCCTTTTGAGGGTTCGCGGCTGATAGAGAGCCGGCCTAGGCGGCGACATAGCCACGTGTTGGCAGCGCACAGCGCCGTAGGCTGTCCGGACTGCAGATAGATTGTTGACCTGGTGATAGTGCTGCTGGGCTGCAAGTGACTCACCGTCGGGAGCCGACGGCTTTGAAGAAGGCGCTCATGCGCCCCAAAGGCTCGCCGCTAGTTATCACGGTGCTTGCATCCTCCGGCCGTTCAGTGACGGCCATGGTCGTGGGCGCGGGGTCGCAGGGTAGCCGTCGGGCTGAATTCGATGTGTGCGACGAGTGCCGGCCCTGACCAAAATGCTCGCTAGACGCTGGCAGCGCTACGGGTTGAAACCTTGTTTCTTTTCGCACGATCAGGATCCCACAGGAAACAGGTCTAGGTACCCTGGTTGCAGGACATGGGGCAGGGACTAGCTGGCGGAGACTTTATACGACAAGATCTGACGATTCTGTTTCGTGATTCGCTGCAATTGGATCAGATTTGGCCGTATGCAAAACGGCAAGCGTGCAATGAAGGTATTGAGCGCTGCACATGGACACCCATGTGTGTGCCGCTGCCTGAACGCGACCCGTTTCAACGTTGCTCGCCGTGCTGACGTACGCATGCTGACGCCAGTAGTAACTTCAGGTTCCTTCTAACATGTACCGGCTTGATCTCATCAAAGAGTCCTGATGTCAGAATCCTGATGTCAGCCCCAAGTGCAAAAATCCAAAGACCGTTCTCGCGGTTATGTCCCCCATCGATCTGACATCAGATGCCGGCTCAAGGGGGCTGCGGGACCAGCACCTTGGCACGTGAGGGGCTCGCCGACGGAGGTGCCACCGCAGTAGCCGCCGCCATCGCTGGCGTCACGCCAGTGCTGCCGACGACTGCTCCGTCCAGCGCACTACGATAGCACACGCCGTGTTTTGGCGCAGTGCATGTCGTGGAGGCACACTGGCGGCCTGCGTGAAAGACGCGCCGCCTCAGCTCGTGCGCTGCAACGGCACAGAGCTGCGGAGACCATCGGATGACTACAAGAGACAGAGCCCCCAGAAGCAGGATCGAAGAGCCACCTCTTGAGCAGCTGAAGTGTCGCTGCAGCTGAAGCAGTCACATGCGCTGCCGGCGTCGCACAGACGTCAACCCACGAAGCTGTACAGCGCCAATTACTTTATGACACACACCGAAGCTGCATCATTTCTGTCACCGCTTTTGACGCGTCAAAGCTGTCCCAAGCGGATGTCGGGCTTCCCGCCACGAGCAGCGAATGCCTCGTACGCCGCACCAGCTCCAGCCTGTGCACGCATTCCGTGTCACTGCGAGTGTCCTGCTGAAATCAGGAGTACCAGCATTACGTAGCATGGTTGGCATCTCCTAGCGCCCCCAAACGGCAGGCTTGCAGCCGAGGTGCAGCCGTACACGGGTCAGCGCAGTCAGCAGCCAGCATCGAAGCAGGAAGAACTGCGCAGCAGGCTCCGCATGTGTGCGTGAAATTTGTATGATGAAAGGGGCCGGAAGCATGCGCACCCGGCTCACATTGGGATTGTCCAATATGCAGACCTCCTCCAGGCTGGCGGCCAGCGACGCCAGCGCCAGCAGCCCGCCGTCAGTGAGCAGCGTGGAGTCCAGCACCAGTGTCTCCAGCGCTCGAGCGCTGCACAAAAACAAACATCGAAATGTGGGGAGACGACGCAGTAGACCTGGCGTCGTAAAGACTGGTCAAGCGGCAGCCCGGGTCGGTGACCAGCGTGCAGTCCAGCACCAGCCTCTCCAGCGCTGCAAGAGGAAAGGACAATTCGATTGATTGTGGGGGAAACACCCAGAGGACCAGGCGCCACGAAGAGATCATTGAAGCGCCAGCAGCCCGGCGTTCGTGAGCTGCGCGAAGGCCTGCACCAGCGTCTCCAGGACTGCAGGTCAGGAGGAATTAGGAGCGAGGCCGAGTGCAGGCAACGATGCCAATCAATACACATCGATGAGCTATGAGGCACAATATACATGGACAGTCAGTCAGCGTACACACAATGCAGGATAAAATTCTGCACAGGCATAGCGAATGGAGAAGTGCAACATGCCCATAAATCACCGGCGCCCTCAGGCTCGCGCTCAGCGCTGGGGGCGGCATACTGCTCTGTGGAGCTGCTGCAACTTGACCCGCATACTGCAGGCGGACATGCCAGAATCCTGCGTGCTGCAGGGGGGGTTGCTCACAAATGCAAACGACCACTGCTTCCAGACTGCAGCTGTACCTTGGGCCAATGGGGTTCGAAATGTCCGAGGCGTGGCGCACCTGAGAAGCGGCCGGCTGCAGGGCCCCAGAGCCGAGTCCGCCAGCGCCGCGACGCCCTCATCGCTGAGCCGCGCCCCGGGCGCCATCTCCCTCTGCCACACAGGGTTTCGTCCTGGTTGGTGAGAAGGGTAGGCATAGGAGGGCGGGCTCAGGAATCTCACAGTTGATCTCTCATATCGTCGCATGCAAACCAAAACACAGCCGTTCCTTCAGCCAAGTTTGCCCTTGTCCAGGTTTGTTTCCACAATGCAGTCCTGGCGTGCAAGCACAGGAAGAGGGACACAGCAACAATGTATCATGCCTACTTGCATTCCCTTTCCAACTCCGCCTCACACAGCAAGAAATCTTACTGTCATTGACAGGCGATTGCAGTCGGTCAGTACGTCGGCACCCTACCGGCTAGGTGCGCGACATGCTCACCGCTCTCTGTCTGCGAGGCATCCTTCAGCTGCAGGAACGTTGTGGCCTGCAGGACCATGATGCTGCTTCAGGCCAAATTGCGGGCCTGGCAGTCCTGTTGAGCCACGGTGGTGCGCCACATTCTTGCCGCTCCCCGCCTGCAGGGCATCATTCAGCTGCAGGAACGTTGCCGCCTGCAGGGACGGCGGCACTGGTTCAGAACAAGTAACCTGATTTGCAGAGCTGCTGTGTTGCGGCGGCAGGTGCACAACATGACCGCCGCTTCCATTTGGGAGGCGGTCACCTGCTGCAGCAGTCACGCCGCTGGGTGAACTGAAGTATGAGCCCGTTTCTTTCCTTCGAGAACAGAAGCATTGGAATAAATAGACAGCCCTGTCCTGTGCAACACCGATGTCAGCAATCAGAAACTGCATCCGCGCCTCACCGTCAGGCCGCGCGCTTGAGGTGGCGCAGCAAGCCCTGCGTGGGACCGGCCTCCAGCGCAAAGGAGCGCAGGCTGGCCATGCCGCCCAGCCGGCCCAGCATCGCCGCGAGCTCCGGGTCCGGGATGTCATTCACCAGCGTCGCCGCAGGTCCAGCCGTGCAAGTGCCGGCAGCTGCGGCACACAAGACAAGTCGATGGAAACTGGAGGTCGACAAGAGAATACATATATATCGTTCGCCAGCGTCACCCGCAGGTCCAGCCGCGCCAGCGCCGGCAGCTGCAGAAACGGAAGGAAAGAAGTGGAGGTTGTGATAGTGACGATGGACCTGTGGCGAAGAGGGGACGGGCCCTCCTGCGCTGAGAAGGAACTGCGAGATTGCGGGCAGCGGGCAGCTGCGATGGGTTCAGGGTGCTTAGCATTGACGACGAAGCGTGTGCAACCTGCAGGGCTGTCAGCGGGAGAGCCTTGATGGCGGTTGCGGCAGAGTCGAGGCGGGTGGTCATGAAAGGCACCTTCATGGCCAGTTCCGCCATGCCAAAGCCGTCTCCCTCCAGCGTCAACCGCGTCAGCCTCGACAGTGCCGTCAGCGCTGTGATGCCTGCAGCGCAGCCGGGCAGCAATCAGGCCGCTAGGGGCTCCATTGACCAAGGCAGATCCGCTGAGGACACCGATGCCAAAAGCATCAGAAACATGCAGCGCATATAGTGCAATCTTGTAACCACCTTCAGTCTGCAGGGCCATGGGGCAGTCCAGGGACAGCAGGCCGGTCAGCGCCGCCAGCTCGCCATACAGTAGTTCCCGCTGCCGGCTGCCGGCGTACTCCGACGCAAATGCTGTGATCTGTGTCAGCTGCTTCAGCCCCTCAAAGGACACGGCAGTTGTAGCCGCCCTGCGAGCACGGCAGTCACACTGAACCAGAAGAAGGGCTCTGGCACGACGCAGCCCAAGGCGACAGAGTGGTTGGCTCACAACCAGCGCGTGACGTCCGCGCAGCAGGGCGGCGCTGGACCAGGCATGGTATGCATTCGATAACCTGGGGCTCACGGCAGCTGCAGGTCCCGCAGGCGCTCCAGGCGCTGGAGCCCGTCAAGCTCGAATCCGGAAAAGTTGCAGGATGACTGGAGGATGACCCGCTCCGCACCTTGCGTAGCAACACACTCTGCATGTCAGCTTTCTACAGCCAACTAAGCAGGCTCACATACCATGTTCACAGGTATCGTCAAATCCAGTTTGCAGCACGCACCATCGAAATGCTCCAGCAGCTGCCGATCTCGTGCACAGTGCGCTTGCGCAAGTCGAGCCATTGCACGCGCTGTCGCACAGCTGCCGCAGCCTGCGGCAGCTCAGACGCAGGCAGGCGAGGTCTGTGAGGTCCTACGCCTGCATCGCAGAGTCGACTTGGAGCAGGTGAGCCGCCACGAGGCGGAACACCTCTGGCGGAAGATCTTGCAGCTGCATCCTGCTGCGCACATACGGTCTCTTAAATGACTTAAATGGCTCAGAGAGAACCCTGACACGCAAAGCGCCTTGTCAATTTGAAACCCTAGGTAATGATCAGTAAGTTTGAGCAAGTTTCGCACACTAATCGCAAGCCTGCACGGCAGTGCCGAGCGATCAATACGGCCCTGCGGAGCCCGAATTTCCATTACTTGTTGCCACGTCACGCACTCAAACCAAGATCCAGGAGTCACAGGAGATCCAGGAGTCACAGTGTGTGCAGGGGGCGCTCTCTCCCTATAGTTACAACGTCAACGTCGCAGAGACTAAACCACCCGACAGCGGTGGGGGCAAAGGCTGAGGCCGGGACGGCGGCGCCCGACGGCGGCGGGCAAGTGGCTGAGGCCGGGACGGCGGCCCCCGGCGGCGGCAGGCAAGTGGCTGAGGCCGGGACGGCGGCGCCCGACGGCGGCGGGCAAGTAGCGGAGGCCGGGACGGCGGCGCCCGACGGCGGCGGGCAAGTGGCCGAGGCCGGGACGGCGGCGCCCGACGGCGGCGGGCAAGTGGCCGAGGCCGGGACGGTGGCGCCCGACGGCGGCGGGCAAGTGGCTGAGGCCGGGACGGCGGCCCCCGACAGCGGCGGGCAAGTGGCTGAGGCCGGGACGGCGGCCCCCGACAGCGGCGGGCAAATGGCTGAGGCCGGGACGGCGAGTGGGTGCGGTAGAGACAAGGCGGTCTCGCGTTCGATCCCACACATCGACTCGTTTTCCGATATCTGCTAAAATAGAATTTGACGTAGATGCGAAAAAGGAATAGAGGTCGCGCCACAATCCCCTTTCGCATATATCTGCT
>JAABUW010000662.1_pt1 | contig 64996 bp, 52 predicted proteins | sample 5560081 | NCBI WGS metagenome assembly JAABUW01 (sample SAMN10711882, study PRJNA513363) | rock metagenome | isolation source: Antarctica rocks | place: Antarctica: Victoria Land, Knobhead sud | reverse complement strand
CTTCTCGACGAGCTCGGAAAGTGCGATACTGACTTTGGCCATCGTGGTGTCCCTCGTGCGGAAGTTGCTTGTGCAAAAACAACCTTCGCCAAGGGCCCCGATGGCCGCTCCCTAGGCTTACGAGAGCCGTTTCGTTCCCGTGAAGAAGCTGCGCGAACATCTTACGGTCGTGAACGTTCGCCGCTGTCGTCTCCAGCGTGTGCACGATTTTGCTCGTACTGTCCACGCCAATGTGCGCTTTCATGCCGAAATACCATTGGTAACCCTTACACGTCGAGTGCATTTCCGGATCAGGTTCAATCCTCTGGTTTTTCGTCGAGCTCGGCGCGTTGATTATCGTGGCATCAACAATCGTTCCCGTGCCGATCTTCACGCCATTGCGCTCCAGATGCGCGTTTATCTCTTCAAACATCCGCTTGCCGAGGTCGTGCTTTTCGAGCAAATGGCGAAACTTGCAAATCGTCGTCTCGTCGGGTGCCGGAGCGGTTCCGAGATCGATCCCGGCAAACCGCTGCATAGACAAGACGTCGTACAGTGCCTCTTCCACGCCGGGATCGCTCAGATCGTACCATTGCTGAAGCAAGTGAATTCGGATCATGAGATCCAGTCGAATCGGGCGCCGGCCCACTTCACCCTTGGGATAGTGCGGCTCAATGATTGTCTTCAATCCCTCCCAAGGGACGATGCGTTCCATTTCGTTAAGGAACGCCGCACGCCGTGTTACCTTCGCATGACGCTTGAAGTCAGCGGAACCGAAGGAGATGTACTTGTCTCTCATCGTTTACAAATGTATCATAAATTAGGAGTAAATCAGAGATGCCTTAGCCTTCTCGGCGGAAGAGGATCGTGCCGAGCGGCGGCAGCGTGACGTTGAGCGAGTAGGGCTTGCCGTCCATTCCGTAGTCCTCCGCATACGCGCGCCCGTTCATGACGCCGCTGCCACCATACTGCGAATCATCGGTGTTGAGCGCCTCGTCGTATGCGCCGCCGGCGGGGACGCCGAACCGGTAATTGTGACGCACGATCGGTGTGAAATTCGATACCGCGACGACGAGCTCGCCCGCGCGGCCGCGGCGCGCGAATGCGACGACGCCCGCGTCGGCATCGGAGCGCAGAAACTCGAAGCCACCGGGCTCGCAGTCGAGCTCGTGCAGCGCCGCGAGGCCGCGGTACGTGCGGTTGAGATCGCGCACGAGCCGCTGCATGCCCGCGTGCTTGGTATCGGCCAGGACGTGCCAGTCGAGGCTGCGGTCGTGATTCCACTCGCCGGGCTGCGCGAACTCGCCGCCCATGAAGAGCAGCTTCTTGCCGGGATGGGCGTACATAAATCCGAGATACGCGCGCAGGTTCGCGAAGCGCTGCCACGCGTCGCCCGGCATCTTTTCGAGCAGCGAGCCCTTGCCGTAGACGACCTCGTCGTGCGAGAGCGGCAGCACGAAGTTCTCGTCGAAGGCGTAGACAAAGCCGAACGTGAGCTTGCCTTGATCGTACTTGCGATAGATCGGATCTTCGTGCGCGTACTCGAGCGAGTCGTGCATCCAGCCCATGTTCCACTTGTAGCCGAAGCCGAGACCGTTCGCATACGTCGGATGCGAGACGCCCGGCCACGCCGACGATTCCTCCGCCATGGTGACCGCGCCCGTGCCCAGACCATAGATGGTCTCGTTGGTGCGGCGCAGGAACTCGATCGCGCCGAGATTCTCGCGGCCGCCAAATTTATTTGGTACCCAAGCATCGTCCCGACGGCTGAAGTCGAGATACAGCATCGAGGCGACCGCGTCGACGCGGAGCCCGTCGACGTGATAGCGCTCGATCCAAAACAGGGCGTTGGCGATGAGGTAGTTGACGACTTCCGTGCGATCGAAGTTGAAGATCAGCGTGTTCCAGTCGGGCTGGAAGCCTTGCCGCGGGTCGGCGTGCTCGTAGAGATGCGTGCCGTCGAAGTCGCCGAGACCGTGGGCGTCCGTCGGGAAGTGGCCCGGGACCCAGTCCAGGATGACGCCGAGCCCGGCAGCGTGCGCGCGCTCGACGAACTCGGCGAAGTCGGCCGGCGAGCCGTAGCGCTGCGTCGGCGCGAACATCCCGATCGTCTGATAGCCCCACGAGCCGTAGAACGGATGCTCGGCGACGGGCAGCAATTCGAGATGCGTGAAGCCGAGGTCGACGGCGTACGGGATCAGCTGGTCCGCCAATTCGCGGTACGTGAGGATCCGGTCGCCGTCGCCGCGCCGCCACGATCCGAGGTGCACCTCGTAAATCGTGATCGGCATATCACGCTGCTGCGAGTCGAGGCGCGCGTCGAGCCAGGCGTCGTCGTTCCAGGCGGGCTTGCCCGCGTTCGCGACGACCGAGGCCGTCCGCGGCGCGGCCTCGCAGGCGAACGCGAAGGGATCGGCTTTGAGCGGCACGAGGTCGCCGCTGGGACCGACGATCTCGTACTTGTAGACGGCGCCCGCCGCCACGTCCGGCAGGAAGTGCTCCCACACGCCGCTGCCGACGCTGCGCATCGGCGCGCGGCGGCCATCCCAATCGTTAAAGTCGCCGACGACGGAAACGCGCTGCGCACTCGGCGCCCAGAGCGCGAACGTGGTTCCGGCGACGCCGTTGCACTCGATGGGATGCGCGCCGAAGACGTCCCAAAGCCGGAGATGCCGGCCCTCACCGATGAGATAGACGTCGGTTTCACCGAGGACGCGTCCGAAGCGGTAGGGATCCTCGCGCTCCCACGTGCGGCCGCGCGCATGCTGCCGCAGGCGGTATCCGGCGGCGCCGGGCGGCCGGTCGAGGAGGGCCGCGAAGAATCCCGCGGCGTCGATGCGCTCGAGCTTGCCGAGGACGGCGCTCGTCGCGCGATCGATCGCTTCGACGCGTTCGGCGTCCGGGGCGAGGACGCGAATCTCGAAGCCGGCGGGTGTGGCGTGCGGGCCGAGCACGGCGAACGGATCGCCGTGTCGCCCCGCCACGAGCGCCATGACGTCGCTCGGCGCGACCGTGCTCGTCGCGGCCTTCACGCCACGGGCTCGCGATCGGTCTGGCCGACGATGCTCGCGATCCCCTCGAGCGGGATGCGGACCCACGCGGGACGGTTCGCGAGCTCATACGAGATCTCGTAACACGCCTTCTCGAGCACGAAGAGCTCGAGCAGCCGCTGCTCGAGCGCCGGGTCGCTCGGCGAGACCGGGCTACCGGCGATGGTCGCGCGATACCCGGCCAGAAACGCTTCCGCGCTACGCCGCTCCCAGCGCGCGGCGCTCGGTTCGAGCACCGAGGCATCCTCGATTCGGTCCGCGTCGAGGCCGCGCATGCCGGCGACGACAGCATAATTGAAGGACCGAAGCATCCCGGCCACGTCGCGCAAAGGCGATGACTTGCGGCGCCGCTCCTCGAGCGGCCGCGCGGGCTCGCCCTCGAAATCGACGATCACGAAGTCGTCGGCGACAGCGAGCACCTGGCCGAGATGGTAGTCGCCGTGGAAGCGGACGTTGACGAGTTCTGCGTCGCCGAGCGGCGGGAGCGTCATGCGCTCGAAGATCTCGTCGCGTCGCATGAGCAGCGATTCGGCGAACGGCCGAACGTCGCTCGGGACACGCTCGAGCGAGTCGCCGAGCGTCTCGAGCGCACGCGTCGCGCTCGCGCGTGCCCGCTCGGTCCACTCATCGAAGTCCACCTGCGTGACGGGTTCGGGTTCGAAGGCCGGGTCACCGACGCTCTTCGCGAAGGCGAGGTGGAGTTCGGCCGTCCGGGTGCCCAGGCGCGCCATGCGCTCGATGAAGAGGTCGTCCGAGGGCTCGTGGCCGGCGCGCACTTCGTCGAAGTAGCGGCCGAGGTACGCGAGCGTCCCGTTCCAGCCGTCGCCCTGATTGTGGATGAAGCGCTGCGCGATGCAGAGCGCCGTCGTCGCGCCGTCGGCGGCCACGTGCTCGACCGTCCCAAGGAGCTGCGGCGAGTTCTCGAAGCCGACGCGATCGAGGAAGCGTGCGACTTCGAACTCCGGCTGTGGGCCGGGGGTGACGCGGCGGTACGCCTTGATGAGGAAGCGCTCGCCGATGACGATCGACGTGTTGCTCTGCTCGACGTCGAGCCGGCGAACGCCCTCCGGCGCCTGCGCCGCGATGTCGCGCATGGCGTCCGATGCCGTCGCGACGAAGCGCCCGTCGCGCGTCGTCTCGACCGTGCGCTCCTCGCACAGGATCGCGACGAGCGAGCCGATGAAGCGATCGATCGCGAGCCCGTCGCAGAGGAAGCCCGTCGTCGCACCCGCGCGGGTCTTCGCGAGGATCGCACGCTTGGGCGCACCGCGGTCGTCGTCGGGCACGATCGCGAGCGGGACGAAATAGCGCACCCCGGCCGCCTCGACGATCGTCAGCGACCCGACGATGCCGGCGCCCGGCTCGTCGATCCGCCCGGTGTCGACGACCGTCGCCGACCCGACCGCCCGGCCCTTGTCGGCGAACCAGCGCTGCGTCGGCAGGTAGCCCGGAAGAATCTCGCGCTCGAAGAGCGCGAGCGATTTGGCACCGAGCGCCGTCGCGCCGCGCTCGCGCGGGAGCACGAGCGTCAGCAACTCGGGCATTGGAAACGTGTCGGCGCTCCAGCTCGGCGCCTGCGCCGTTTTCGAGAGCAGGAACCAGTAGAAGCCGTGACCCGGCAGCGTGAGGACGTAGCGCTCGGTCCCGATCGTCTGGAACGCGCTCCAGCCGACCATCTCGACCGGCACGAACCCCTCGTAATCGCGCAGGTCCAGCGCGACCTGTTGCGCGGAACGCGAAAGGTTCGCGACGCAGAGGACGCGCTCGTCCTCGTATTCGCGAACGTACGCGATGACTTTCCGATTGGTCGGCTGCAAGAAGCGCAACGTGCCGCGGCCGAAGACCTTCGTGTTCTGCCGCACGGCGATCATGCGTCGCAGCCAGTTGATCGGCGACGATGCGTTGCGCGCTTGCGCCTCGACGTTGACGGTCTGATAGCCGTACACCGGGTCCTGGATCGGGGGCAGAAAGAGCCGTGCCGGATCCGCGCGCGAGAAGCCGCCGTTGCGGTCGATCGACCATTGCATCGGCGTCCGCACGCCATCGCGGTCGTTGAGGTAGACGTTATCGCCCATCCCGATCTCGTCGCCGTAGTAGACGATCGGAGTGCCCGGCATCGACAGCAACAGGCCCGTGAGCAGCTCGATGCGGCGGCGGTCGTTCTCCATGAGTGGCGCGAGCCGGCGCCGGATGCCGACGTTGATGCGCGCCCGCGGATCGGTCGCGTAGATCCGGTACATGTTGTCCCGCTCGCGGTCGGTCACCATCTCGAGCGTCATCTCGTCGTGATTGCGCAGAAAGATCGCCCATTGGCACGAGTCTGGAATGTCGGGCGTCTGGCGCATGATGTCGACGATGGGATAGCGGTCCTCTTCGGCCACCGCCATGTACATCCGCGGCATGAGCGGGAAGTGGAACGCCATATGGCATTCGTCGCCGTCGCCGAAGTACGGCCGGACGTCTTCGGGCCACTGGTTCGCCTCGGCGAGAAAAATCTTATCGGGATACTCCGCGTCGCAGACGGCACGGAGAATCTTGAGGACGCCGTGCGTCTCGGGCAGGTTCTCGTTGTTCGTGCCCTCGCGCTCGCAGAGATACGGCACCGCGTCGAGCCGCATCCCGTCGACGCCCGTGTCGAACCAGAAGCGCATGACGTTGAGGATGGCTTCGATGACGCGCGGGTTATCGTAATTGAGGTCGGGCTGGTGCGAGAAGAAGCGGTGCCAGTAGTATTGGCCCGCGACCGGGTCCCACGTCCAATTCGAGGTCTCGGTATCCGTGAAGATGATCCGGGTGTCCGCGTACTTCTTGTCGTCGTCGCTCCAGACGTAGAAGTCGCGCCACACCGAGCCGCGCTTCGCGGCTCGCGCACGTTTGAACCACGGGTGCAGATCGGAGGTGTGGTTCACGACGAGCTCGATGAGGACGCGGATACCGCGCTCATGCGCCGCTCGGACGAAGGCGCGGAAGTCCTGCGTCGTCCCGAACGCCGGATTGACGTTGCGATAGTCGGCGATGTCGTAGCCGTCGTCGCGCATCGGCGACGGAAAAAACGGGAGCAACCAGATGCACGTCGCCCCGAGGCTCTTGACGTGATCGAGCTTGGCCGTGAGGCCCGGGAAGTCACCGATGCCGTCGTCGTTGGAATCGAAGAACGCCTTGACGTGCACCTGGTAAATGACGGCGTCTTTGAACCACAGCGGATCCGCAGTGAGCAAGGGTGGTGCTTCCTCTAAACGACGGCCGCTCGGCGCGGCAGCGTCAGGCGGTAGATAACTGCTGGATTACGCGCGGGGTCGAGCCGGATCCCGTGCGGCGAGCCGCGCCACATCTGCTCGGGACCGTTCGAGAGCAGTTCTCGAACGCCGAACGGCTCGTCGTCGGCGAGCCCGAGCTCGCCCGTGGGGAACCAGAGCGTCGCCTCGCGGCTTGCGAAGGGGTCGAGATTGACGGCGACGAGCACGAGATCGTCGCCCGTGCGCTTTCCATAGAAGACGACGGCGTCGTCGTCGGCGCGGTAGAACGTCACGTTGCGCCAGTCGCGTAGTGGCGGGTTCGCACGGCGGATCGCGTTGATCGCCGCGATCTCGGGCGCGAGTGAATCCGGGACGTCGTAGTCGCGCGGCCGCAGCTGGTATTTCTCGGAGTCGAGGTACTCTTCGCGGCCCGGCAGCCCAGCGTTCTCGACGAGCTCGAAGCCGCTGTAGATGCCATAGAGGCTCGAGAGTGTCGCCGCGAGCACGAGCCGGATCCGGAACGCCGCCCGGCCGCCGGTCTGAAGGTACGGCGGTAAGATATCGGGCGTGTTCGCGAAGAAGTTCGGCCGGTAGAACTCGGCGAGCTCGGTCGTCGCCAGCTGCGTCGCATACTCTTCGAGCTCGGCCTTCGTGTTGCGCCACGTGAAGTACGTGTAGGACTGCGAAAAGCCGAGCTTCGCGAGCTCCGCCATCACGGCCGGCCGGGTGAACGCCTCGGCGAGGAAGATCGCCTCGGGGTGCCGCGAGCGGACGTCGGCAATCATCCACTCCCAGAAGGCGAACGGCTTGGTGTGGGGATTGTCCACGCGGAAGGTCCGGACGCCGTGGCCGATCCAGAACTCGACGACGTCGCGCAACTCGTTCCAGAGCGCCGTGGTGTGCGACCCGAACCAGTTGAAATTCACGATGTCCTGGTATTTTTTGGGCGGGTTCTCGGCGTACTTGATCGAGCCGTCGGGCCGCACCGTGAACCATTCGGGGTGCGCCTTCACGTACGGGTGATCGGGGGAGCACTGCAGCGCGTAGTCGATCGCGACCTCGAGCCCGTTGGCCGCCGCCGCCGCGACGAAGGCATCGAAGTCCTCGAGCGTCCCGAGCTCGGGTGCGACGGCCGTATGACCGCCGTGCTCGTTGCCGATCGCCCACGGACTCCCCGGGTCGTCCGGGCCCGGCGCGAGCGTATTATTGGGACCTTTTCGAAACGCGTGGCCGATCGGATGAACCGGCGGCAGATAGACGACGTCGAACCCCATGTCGCGAATGGCCGGTAGGCGCCGCGCGGCCGTCGCGAACGTCCCGTGCGCGCCCGGAATCGCGCCCTCGGAGCGCGGAAAGAACTCGTACCACGCGGCAAAGGCGGCGACGGGCCGGTCGACCTCGATGCCGAGCGGCGCCGAAACGGTTGCGAGCGATCGATCCGGTGCTGCCGCGACGGCTTCGCTCGCCTCCGCCGATAGGAGCAACGCGGCACGTTCGTCCGGGTTGGCCGCGCTGTCGAGCGCGGCGAGCAACGCGTCGAGCCGCGCACGCGGCGTGCCGTCCGCGCGCTCGCATGCCGCCTCGACGAGCGTCCGGCCCTCGACGAGCTCGAGCGCGACGGGCTGCGCCGCGCCGACCTTGCGCGCCGTGTCGTGCTGCCACGTCCCGAAGTCGTCGGGCCACGCGACGATCTCGTAGTCGGAGTGGCCGATCCGGTCGACTGCGAACGTGCCGCCGAAGCGATCGTTGCCGAGCGGGCGCAACGGCGTCTCGCGGGCCGGCGCGCCGTCGCGATGACGCACGCGCACGACGGCCGCGATCGCGTCGTGGCCGTCGCGCACGATCGTCGCGCTCACGGCGACGGCGTCGTCCGCGACGCGTTTGATCGGGAACCGGCCGCCTTCGATCTGGGGTTCGATCGCCTCGACGGCCACCGGCCGCGCGAGGGCGGGATCGGCCGGGCGCGCGTCCTCGAGCGGCCGGCGCGCCGGGCTCGCGAAGACACGGGCCGTGCGCGGTGCGAGCTCGATGCCGTCGCGCGAATCGCCAGCGTCGTGCGGCGAGATCTCGCGCGGCTCCCCCGCGAGCAGCACCGCGAGGTCGGCAACCGGCACGGTCACCGCGGCCGTCTTGCTGGGATTGATCGCGACGGCGACGTCGCCCGCGGTCCCGCCGTCGCGAACGAGCGCGAAGGCGCCGCCCGCGAGCGGCTCGCGCCGCATCGGCACGTCGTCGCCGAGCGCCGGCGTGGCCGCCTTCATCGCGTTGATGGCGCCGATGATGCGGGAGAGGTCGAAGCGCGGTCGCTCGAGGTCTTCGGGCGTGGTCGTGACGACGTGCAGCGCGTTCGCGAAGCCGAACTCATAGCCGATCGGCATCATGACGCCGGCCGAGAACGTCGCCGCGACGAGGTAGCGCAACACGTATTCGCGCCGTACCGCGTCGTCGTCCGGCTCGGCGAGGTCGGCGACGAGCCGCGGTGTGTCGTGGCTCTCGGGAAAGGCGATCGACGGAGCGATCGTCCGGTCCCGGTCGTACTGCTCGAGGGCCCAGGGCGCCGCGAGATCCCACCACTTGACGCTATTGAAGAAGTAATCGAAGCGCGCTCGCTCGAGTGCGGCGAGCTGCTCGCGCGTGCAGCCGAGCGTCTCGGCGACGAAGACGGCGTCCGGCGCAATGGCGCGCACGCCGGCCGCGATCTCGGCCCAGACGTCGGCGGGAATCTTGTAGGCGGCATCGCAGCGAAAGCCGCGGATTCCGAGGCCAGCCGCAGCCGTCGCGATGCCGCTCGCATACGCAACCAGTGCCGCGCGCGCCGGGCGTGGCGTGTAATCGAACTCGGCGAGATCGGCCCAGACCGTCACGAGGTTCGGGTCGTCGGGATCGACGGCGAAGGGCGCGGCGACAGCGCCCGACTCGTCTCGTCGGAACCAGTCCGGATGGTCGGCGACCACCGGCGCGTCGCGCGCGCAATGGTTGACGACGAGATCCATCATCACGCGCACGCCGTGCCGCTGCGCGTCACGGACGAACGCCTTCACGATCTCGTCATCGTCGCGCTCGTCGTTGCCGCGCGATGCGTCGGAGAGCCGGTGCGGGTCGGCGATCGCATAGAGGCTGCCCGACCCGCCGGTCCGGACGAACGGGTTGACGTACATCCAATCGAAATTCATCGCTGCGATGCGCTCGATGTGACGCGACCACTGCGTCACGGGACCGACGAGCGTCGGAAAGAGGTTGTAGATCCTCGGCGGCATCGCTCGCCCCATACCCTCCGGCGCGATGTGCGTCCCGAGCCCGGCGATGGGCGGGACGGTCACGCCGGTAGGCGGAACGGCGCCGCGAAATGAACGATGACGAGGAGAGCGCTTCGCGCGACGACGACGACGACCTGAAGCGGATGAGCGTCACCGAGCGCGTGAGGCTGCGCGAGAAGCGCAACGGCGAGCCGGCCGGCAAGGGGCTCTCCACCGTCGAGCTCTCGGAAGCCGAGGAAGAGGAGGTCGAGAGCCGCGGCGCTCCCCGGGCGGTCGTCCTCTTCGAAACGATTCGCCGCGAAGGCGTTCTCGAGCTGCGTCGGCCGGTGTTCTCGCTCGTGGCGTCCGGCCTGGCCGCGGGGCTTTCGATGGGCATGTCGCTCGCCGGCGAGGCCATCGCCAAGGCGGCGCTGCCCGACAAGGACTGGGCGCACCTCATCGACGCGTTCGGCTACACGCTCGGCTTCGTCATCGTCGTACTCGGCCGCCAGCAGCTCTTCACGGAGAACACCATCACCGTGATCCTGCCGTTGCTCGACGGCCCGAAGAAGCTGCTCAAGCTCGGCCTCGTCGCGCGCGTGTGGGCGATCGTGCTCGTCACGAACCTGCTCGGCGCGGCGGCGTTCGCCTATTTCGTCGGCCACACGCACGCGTTTTCACCCAAGGTCATGGAAGCGATGCATACGATCGGGATGGAGACCGTCAAGCCCGACTTCTGGACGATCGTCGAGCGCGGCATCGTCGCCGGGTGGCTCGTCGCGCTCATGGTGTGGCTGCTGCCCGGCGCTGATGCGACGCGGCTCTTCGTCATCCTCATCATCACGTACGTCGTCGGCGTCGGCAGTTTCTCGCACATCATCGCGGGCTCGGTCGAGGCGTTCTACGTTGTCTTCACGGGCGATTATCCCATCGGGATGTATTTCACGAACTTCCTCCTGCCGGTCTTCATCGGAAACGTGCTCGGCGGCAGCGCGCTGACGGCGATTCTGAATTACGGCCAGGTCGTCGCGGAGGCCGCGGAGTCGTGAGCGGCGCCGCGGGGTACGACGCGACGATGAACGACGATCGCAGCGACTCGAACGACCGGGACGACGATGTCCCGGCGCACCACGACGGCGTCATCGCCGCGGACGCGACGGACATGGTCGCGCAGCAAGAATTGCTCACGCTCGTGACCGAGAACGAGCCCGCGCTGACGGCGGAGAACGAGCGATGACCGCGGCCGAGATCCAGCAGCACATCGAGGAGCTCGTCGCGGAGGAGCATCGGTTGCGCGGCTCCGATCGCGCCACGCTCCACGAAACCGATCGCACGAAGCTCGCGGAGCTCGAAGTACAGCTCGACCGTTACTATGACTTGCTGCGTCAACGGCGCGCGCGCGCCGAATTCGATCAGGATCCCGATCGGGCGCAGCTGCGTTCCGGCGACACCGTCGAGGACTATTTGCAGTAAACGTCCCGGCCCGGCGCGAAGCGGCCGTGCGATGAAGTCGCGCGCCGTCGCGATTCTGGCGATCTTCGTGGTCGCCGGTTTCCTGGGTTATTGGTTCGCCGGACGCCGGCAAGCGCCGTCCCCTGACATGGCGGTGTATTATGTTCGCGGCGACGGCGAGTCACTCGCCTCATGGAACGTCTCGCTTGGCAAGGCGCGCGATCGCACGAGCGTCGCGTTCTACGCGACGGCGCAGGCCGTCGCTGGACCTCCGCCCAGCGTCGAAGCCGTCCGCTTTCCGGCGGGCACGATCGTGCGCGCCGTGCGCGTCGACGGGACGTCCGCGCTCGTCGATCTCGGCGGCGCGATCGCGCGGCGGCAGGCGGGCAGCCTCACGGAGACGGCCGAGTTCAAGGGACTGGTCTACACGCTGACCGCGTTGCCGCGCGTAACGTCCGTTGCCGTGCGCATCGACGGCGCGCGGGTCGCAAGCCTTGCTGGAGGACACTTTGAGCTCGACGAACCGCTCACGCGCGCTAGCTTTTAGGGCCGCCGTCGTCGCACTGGCGGCGCTGGCCGTCCCGCCCGCGGCACGCGCGGCGGCGCCGGTAAATTACTGGTTCGCGGGCACGACGGTCGTCTTCTCGCGCGAGGAGATGCGTGCGGGCGTTGCCGCCGTCGCCCTCGACGACGCGGGTCTGCAGCGGCTCGAGAGCGCGACGGGGGCGACCGTCTCGTACGAGCCGGGCGCGGCGTACGTCGTGGTCGCGACGGCCGACCGCGGAACCGTGCGCTTCACGGTCGGCGACGCGCAATATCTCGTAAACGGAACGACCCACGTCGCGCCGTTCGCGCCGTATCTCGAGGGCAAGTCGCTCTTCGTGCCCTTCGAGGCATTCGCATCGGCGGTCGGCCTGCGCCCGATCGTCGACGGCGACGCCACCGTGCTGCAGCCGCAGCTCGAGGCGATCGATGTGCAAGCGCGCGGTGACATCTCGCAGGTGCGCTTCCGCGCGGCGGTGCGGCCGCGCTACCGGCACGTCGCGGGTGCCCCGAATCATCTCGTGCTCGCCTTCGCGGGCCTTGGCTCCCTGCTGCCGGCGAGCCGGGAGTTCACGACGCCGGGACTCGCCGGAGCGACGGTCACGGTCGACGGCGCGACGCGCAATCCGACGACGACCGTCGATCTCGCCCTCGCGCCCGGGGCGCACGTCGCGCTCGGTCCGAGCGGCGCGCGCGGGACGCTCGCGCTCGACGTCGCGCCCGGGTCCGTTGCCCTCGACGGCCCGGTCGTGCCGCTCTCGCCGGCCGCGCTCCGGGCGCCTGCGGCGAGCCCAACGACCGTGCCGCCCGCCGCCGACGAGGAGGCGCCGGCGCCGGTGACGCCCGTGCCGCGCACGCCGCCGTCGCCGCCCGCCCCGGCGCCGCAGGCGGCAGCGCTGCCGGGCACGGTGCAGCAGCAGCCCGCCGACGGCTCCGAGCCGCCGGCCGCCCCGGCCGCAATCACCGGCTTTCGGACCGATCCCGGCGCGGACGGGTCGACCGTGCGGCTCGCGGTGACGGGCGACGTCGGCTACGAGTGGCATCGGCTCCCCGACGATCGCTGGTACATCGATCTCAAGCCCGCGACGCTCGCGATCCCGTCGCAGGACGTGCCGCTGCACGTTGCCGGCATCGACGCCATGCGCGTCAAGGCGTTCGTCGGGCCGCGGGACGGGCTGCCGACGGTCCGCGTCGCGCTCACGTTGCCGAGCCCGCGTGCGATCACCGTAACCACCGACGGCGGCGGCCTCGCGCTCGTCGTCGCGGGCACGGACGACATCGCCGGACCGCGTGTCGCGGCGGGCCGGCTCGCGGCAGGCGCGCTCGTCGCAAGCGGCGTCGCATCGGCCCCGGTCGCCCTCGGCGGCGCGCCGCCGAGCGGTCCCGCCTGGAAGTTCGGTCCGACGGGGTCGCCCGAACCAGAGCCCGCGCTCTCGGTCGCGACCCGCGCGCGGCTCATCGTGCTCGATCCGGGCCATGGCGGCAGCGATCCGGGCGCGCAGCACAACGGGCTCTCCGAGAAAGAGCTCAACCTCGACATGGCGCGCCGGTTGCGCGCGATCCTCATCGGCCGGGGCTGGCAGGTGCGGATGACGCGCGACGCCGACGTCGACGTCTTCGGCCCCAACGACTCGGCGCGCGATGAGCTCCAGGCGCGCGACGACGTCGCCAACAGGCTGGGCGCGCGGCTCTTCGTGAGCCTGCATACCAACTCGTTCACGCTCGCATCGCTCAACGGTACGACGACGTACTATCAGACCCCCGAGTCGCTCGGGCTTGCGCAAGCCGTCCACGCGCGGCTTGCGTCGCTGCCGACGCGCGACGACGGCATCAAGCGCGAGAACTTCTACGTCATCCATCACGCGAACATGCCGTCGATCCTCCTCGAGTCAGCGTTCGTCTCAAATCCCGGCGACGCGCGGCTTCTCGCGTCGGCGAGCTTCTTGCAGCAGTACGCGCAATCGATTGCCGACGGGATCGCCGACTATACGCACACCGGGGGCTTGCCGCTCTCGACGCTCGCGCCGCCGGAAGCCGGGCTCTAGCATCCTCGCCGTTTTCGATTCCGGGCTCGGCGGGCTCACGGTGCTCGGGGCGCTGCGCGAGCTCGTGCCGGGTGCCGATCTGCTCTATCTCGCCGACGCCGCGCACGTGCCGTACGGCGACCGCTCGCCCGCCGAGCTCGCAGAGCTGATGTTTGCCTGCGTTCGGATCCTCGAGCGCGCCGGCGCGACGTCGCTCGTGATGGGCTGCAACACGTCGTGCGCGGTGGCCGCCGACCTCGGCTGGCCGGCGACGACGCTCGAGATCTTCGACCTCATCGGCGCCGCTGCGGACGCGGTCGCTGCGCTCGAGCCGCGGACGGTCGGCGTGATCGCGACGGTCGCGACCACGCGCTCGGGTGCGTACGGCCGAGCGCTGCGCGCTCGAATTCCAGGCGTCGTCGTGCGTGAGGTCGCTGCGCCCGAGCTCGTGCCGCTCGTCGAAGCGGGGCGGCTCGATGGCGCGGACGTCCGCGCGGCGGTCGCCGAGGCGTGCGGCGCGCTCGGCGCGGTCGATGGCGTCGTGCTCGGCTGCACGCACTATCCGTTGCTCGACGCGCGCTTCGCCGAGGCGCTCGGGCCCAGCGTCGCGCGGATCGATCCCGCCCGAGCGCAGGCCCGGCGCGTCGCCGGCCGCGTCGCCGCACGCGACGCGGCCGGTAGCGGAACGACGCGCTATCTCACGACGGGCGCGCTCGCGCCGTTTCGCGCGGCCGTCGAACGGATCGTCGGCTTGCAGCCGCTCGCGCGGTTCGCATCGGCCGACTCGCTCTTCGCTTCCGAATCAGATGAGTCGCGGTTTGGGCGTTCCGACTCAAATGAGTCGGAACAATCGAAAGAAGACGAGCACGCTGCACGCGCCGAGCGCGGTTCCGGCGACGACCTGCAGCGGCGTGTGCTTGCGTAACTTCACGCGCGACCAGTCGACGAGCGGAATGAGGATGAAGAACGGTAGCGGCTGCGCGCCGTAGAGATAGACGAGCACGACGAGCGGTGCGGTGACGCCGAGCGCGTGCATCGAGATCTTCCAACCGCGCGTGATGATCGCGACGAGCAGCGCGGCGACCGTGTAGCCCGCGAGCGAGGCGACCATCAGCGGCGGCGAGTGCGCGAGCCACGTCGCGAGCGTGCCGAGCGCATAGAAGAGGACGAAGACGAAAAGGACGCGCTCGCGCTCCGCCCGGATCGACATGTCGAGATCGGAGATGCGACCCGTCGCGTAGAGCCAGTAGACGTACGCGATCGGCGCGAGGGACGTGAACGCCGTCGCGAGCGCGAGCAGCGCCCAGAAGCTCGCGGCCGTCGTCGTCGTCGCGTGGGCGATCACGACGAACAGTGCGAGCGCGGTCACAAACGGGTTGAAGACGCTCGAGAAGAAGCGGGCAATCTCGATCGCCGCGCGTTCGCGGCGTCGGATCCGTAGCGGCGCGAGAGGCGGTCCGCTCGCGGTCGGCTCCATCGCGCGTCATCTGCACCGACGCGTCCGGCGCCCCCTTCCCGGCCCGAGCATGGGGGCGCCTACGGCGTGCCGAACGGAGCGAGATGCTTTTGGACCGCATCGGCTCGCCCGCCGATCTCAAGGCGTTGCCTCGCATCGACGTCGATCAACTCGCGCGCGAGATCCGCGAGCGACTCGTTGCCACGTGCTCGAAGAACGGCGGTCATCTCGGCCCCAACCTCGGCGTCGTCGAACTGTCGCTCGCGCTGCACAAGGTCTTCGAAGCGCCGCGCGATCAGATCGTGTGGGATGTCAGCCATCAGGTGTACGTCCACAAGATGCTGACCGGCCGTGCGGATCGGATCATGACGGTCCGCAGCGGCGGCGGACTCAGCGGTTTCTCGATGCGCAGCGAGTCGGAGTACGACGCCTTCGGCGCGGGCCACGCGTCGACGTCCATCTCCGCCGCCCTCGGCATGGCGAAGGCGCGCGACCTCGCGGGCCGCGACGAATCGGTCGTCGCCATCATCGGCGACGGCGCGCTCTCGGGCGGTCTCGCCTATGAGGCGATCAATAACGCCGGCGGTCTCGACACCAACTTCATCGTGATCCTCAACGATAACGAAATGTCGATCGCGCCCAACGTCGGTGCCATGGACAGATACCTCTCGACGCTGCGCACGAAGCCGCTCTACCATGCTGCGCGCGAGACGGTCAAGGACATCTTGGGAATGATCCCGTTCGGCGCGACGGCGCGCAAGGCGCTCTCCACGGCGGAGGAAGCCGGCATGCGGATGGTCTCGAGCGAGCCGAAGGTCGCCGTGATCTTCGAGGAGATGGGCTTCCGCTACACGGGTCCGATCGACGGGCACGATTACGACGCGCTCTGCGCCGTCTTCGCCGACGCGAAGAAGATTGCGGGCCCGGTCCTGCTGCACGTTCGGACGGTCAAGGGCAAGGGCTTCGAGCCGGCCGAGCTCGACAAGCGCACGTTCCACGGCGTCGGCCCCTTCGAGGTCGAGAACGGCAAGATCGAGTTCAAGGCGAGCTCGCGGCCGACGTTCTCCGAGGCGTTCGCCGACGCGGCGATCGCGATCGCCGATCGCGATCCGCGCGTCATCGCGATCACGGCCGCGATGCCCGACGGCACGCAGCTCAAGCGCTTCGCGAAGAAGCATCCCGAGCGCTACGTCGACGTCGGCATCGCCGAGGCGCACGCGGTGTGCTTCGCGGCGGGCGCTGCGGCCGCGGGCCTACGGCCGATCGTCGCGATCTACTCGACCTTCATGCAGCGCGCGTACGATCAGATCGTGCACGACGTCGTCATTCAGGAGTTGCCGGTCGTGCTTTGCATGGACCGCGCGGGCGTCGCGGCCGACGACGGCCCGACGCACATGGGGCTCTACGACATCGCCTATCTCCGCACGTTGCCGTTCATGACGATCATGGCACCGCGCATTGAGGCGGAGCTCGGGCCGATGCTCGAGCACGCGATGTCGCTCGGCGCGCCCGTCGCGATTCGCTATCCGCGCGGCAACTCGCAGGGCAATCATCTCGAGGCGCCCGCGCCGATCGTTCACGGTCGCGGCGAGGTGTTGCGCCGCGGCTCGGGCGTCGCGGTGCTCGCGTTCGGAAACACGTGCGATGTCGCCCTCGATGCGTACGACCTCGTCGAGGACGCGATCAAGCCGACCGTTGTGAACATGCGCTTCGCGAAGCCGCTCGACGAGGCGTTGCTCATCGAGCTCGCGACGACGCATCGCAAGTTCATCACGCTCGAGGAGCACTCGCTTGCGGGCGGCATCGGCTCCGCGATCGCGGAGGTCGTCGCGGACCGCGGACTCGGCGTCATCGTCGAGCGGACGGGCGTGCCCAACGTCATCATCCAGCATGGCAAGCAGCCCGCGCAGCGCGCGAGCTTTGGGCTCTCGGGGGAGAGCGTCGCCGCGCGCGTTCGGGCGTCGGCATCGACGGCCGATACGGAACGTCCGGTTTAAGGGAGTCTGGCAGCCATCGTGTTCGATCTCATCCTCGCGGCGGCCACGGCCGTCGCCGCCGGCACGCCGGCTCCCCTGGGTGCCGCGGCGCCCGCCGCACCCGCTGCGACCGCCGGAGCCGCGAGCGCCGGCGCCGTGCCGGCGACCAACGCGACGCTTTCGCCGCAACTCCTCCAGCAGCTCGGTATCACGCACAAGTCCCCGCTCGCCGCGCACGCGCCGTGGCTCGCGCACGGCATCGCCGGAATCTTTCTGATCTTCGGCATCGCGCTCATTGCGTTGCTCGCAATGCAGACGACGAAGCAGGACGGACTTTCCGGAACACTCGGCGGCCGCGTCGAGGCGGGCTACAAGCCGCGCCTCGGCATGGACCAGCAGATCGCTCGGCTCACGACGTTCGTCGCGATCGGCTTCGTATTCTTCGGAGTCTGCACCAGCCTCACCGGATTCTGACGGGTTGCTGCTCGAGGTCTCGGATCTGCGCGTCGCCTTCAAGACGGAAGAGGGCGTCGTCGCGGCGGTCAACGGCCTGTCATACGCGGTCGCCGGCGGCTCGACACTCGGCATCGTCGGCGAGTCGGGCTCGGGGAAATCGGTCGCCGCGTTGTCGGTGATGCGGCTGATCCCCTCGCCGCCGGGCATTTTCGCGGGCGGCCGCATCGCGCTACGCGGCGAGGATCTCTTCGCGAAGTCCGAGGCCCAGATGCGCGCGATCCGCGGCCGCGATATCGCGATGATCTTTCAGGATCCGATGACGTCGCTCAACCCCGTGCTCACGGTCGGCGATCAGATCGGCGAGGCGGTGCAGCTGCACCTCAAGCTCTCCAAAGCCGACACGCGCGCGCGGGTCGTCGACATGCTAAAGCTGGTGCGCATCCCGTTGCCGGAGAAGCGAGCGCGCGAGTATCCGCATCAGCTCTCGGGCGGCATGCGGCAGCGTGTGATGATCGCGATGGCGCTCTCCTGCGATCCCGCGGTCCTCATCGCGGACGAGCCGACGACCGCGCTCGACGTCACCATCCAGGCGCAGATCCTCGAGCTCATGAACGAGATGCAGCAGCGGCTCGGCTCCGCGATCGTGCTCATCACGCACGATCTCGGCGTGGTCGCCGAGACGTGCGAAAACGTGCTCGTCATGTACGCGGGCAACCTCGTCGAGTATGGCACGGCCGCGCAGACGTTCGAAGCGCCGCGTCATCCCTACACGCTCGGACTGCTCCAGTCACTCCCGCGGCTCGATGCGAGCGATCAAGATCGGCTCGTGCCGATCGAAGGTCAGCCGCCGAACCTCCTGCGGCTGCCGCCGGGCTGCTCGTTCGCGCCGCGCTGCCAATACCGAATGCCGATCTGCGACGAGCCGGTGCCGCTCTACGATTTTGGCGGGGGGCATGTCGCGCGGTGCTTCCTCTACGACGAGCGGACCGAGGGCCAGCGTCGGCTCGCGGTCGAGACGGCACCGCGCGTCGCCCATACCGCGATCGCCGCCACGGCTCCGATCGCTTGAGCGATCTGCTCGAGGTTCGCGCGCTCAAGAAATACTTCCCGATCACCGCGGGCGTTTTCTCGCGCCACGTCGGCGACGTTCGCGCGGTCGACGGCATCGATCTCTCGATCGCCGCTGGCGAGACGCTCGGGCTCGTCGGCGAGTCGGGCTCAGGGAAGACGACGGCTGGTCGCGCGGTGCTGCGCTTGCTCGAAGCCACGTCGGGCCAGGTGGTGTTCGACGGTCGCGACGTGCTCACGCTCGGCCGCGAAGAGATCCGCAAGCTCCGCAAGGAGATGCAGATCATCTTTCAAGATCCGTACGCCTCGCTCAATCCGCGCATGTCGGTCGGCGCGACGATCGGTGAACCGCTGCGGATCCACGGGCTCGCCCGCGGTCGCGACGTGGACGTACGCGTTCAGGAGTTACTCCGGCTCGTCGGCCTGCAGCCCTATCACGCCAATCGTTTCCCGCATGAGTTCTCCGGCGGCCAGCGGCAGCGCATCGGCATCGCGCGCGCGCTCGCCGTCGGTCCGAAGTTCATCGTCGCGGACGAACCGGTTTCCGCGCTCGACGTCTCGATCCAAGCGCAGGTCATCAATCTGATGCGCGATCTGCAGCAGCAGCTCGGCCTCACGTACCTCTTCATCGCGCACGACCTCTCGGTCGTCAAGCACATCTCGACGCGCGTGGCCGTCATGTATGTCGGCAAGATCGTCGAGGTCGCGAATCGCGCGTCGCTCTACGCGAACCCGATGCATCCGTACACGCAGGCGCTGCTCTCCGCGATCCCGATCCCGGATCCGCACGTCGAAGCGCGCCGCAAGCGGATCGTCCTCGTCGGCGACATTCCCTCGCCCGTGAACCCGCCGGCCGGCTGCCGTTTCCACACGCGCTGTCCGATCGCGTTCGAGCGTTGCTCGATCGAGGAGCCGCCGCTACGAACCTACGACGCCGGCCACGCCGTCGCGTGCCATCGCGTCGAAGAGCTCGGCGGTCGCGCGCCGGACGTGACGCGCGCCGTCGCCGTCTGACTGCTCGCGCGCGACGCGATGTGAAAACGGGGCCGATCGTTACGATCGGCCCCGTTTTCGTGGTCCCGTGCGAGCGTCAGCTTTTGCGGCGCGTCGTCTTCTTGGCGGTCGCCTTCTTGGCGGTCGTCTTCTTCGCGGTGGTCTTGCGGCCGGTCGCGCTCTTCGCGCGGCCCGTTGTCTTCTTGGCGGTTGTCTTCTTCGCGCTGGTCTTCTTGGCGGTCGTCTTGCGGCCGGTCGCCGCCTTCGCACGGCCCGTCGTCTTCTTTGCGGTCGTCTTCTTGGCGCTGGTCTTGCGGCCGGTCGCGCTCTTCGCGCGGCCCGTCGTCTTCTTCGCCGCGGTCTTGCGCGTCGCGGCTTTCTTCGCACCGGTCTTTCGCGCGGTCGTCTTCTTGGCGGTCGTCTTGCGCGTCGCAGTCGCGCGCGATGGCGACTTCTTTGCGGTCGTCTTTCGCGCTGCCGTCGTCTTCTTTGCGGTCCCCGTCTTCTTGCGCGTGCCGGCCGCCGCGCGCGGCGCCGTCTTCTTGACGGCCGTCTTGCGCGTCGATGTGGCGCGCGGTGCTCGGCGCTTCGGCGCCTCTTGCTCGGTCGTCTCCTCGGGCATCAGTTCTTCGCTCGATGACGAGCTCTCGTCTTCGTCTTCCAAATCGTCCTCCTCGTTCGCAGTGGAACGGTCGGTGCATCGACGTGACGGTTTGTTTGTCAACGTCTTTTGCGCAATCTTATACTGCGTGCGCGACGATTGCAAGAATTCTGCGTTCAATCGCGTACGCGCGCGCATCCGCGCGACCTCTTGTCATATCGGCACCTTGACTCCGGCGCTATACTGAGGACGTTTTCGCCGTGGCCGGATGCGGCATGGAAGTCGAGTTAGCACGTGAAGAAGCAATCGTTGATCATCGTCGAGTCGCCGACGAAAGCGCGCACCATCAAGAAGTTCTTGCCGCCGCGCTACATCGTGAAAGCGTCCGTCGGTCACGTGCGCGACTTGCCCAAGAGCACGCTCGGCGTCGACGTCGAGAACGACTTCGCGCCGCGCTACCTGACCATCAAGGGCAAGGGCGACGTCATCAAGGAGCTCAAAACGGCGCTCAAGTCGGCGACCGACGTGTTCCTCGCAACCGACCCCGATCGCGAAGGCGAGGCGATCGCCTGGCATCTCGCGGAGCTCCTCAAGCTGCAATCGCCCAAGCGCATCGAGCTCCACGAGATCACGAAGGAAGCGGCGTTGCGCGCGATCGACGAGGCGCACGAGATCGATATGGACCGCGTCAACGCGCAGCAGGCGCGGCGCATCCTCGACCGGCTCGTCGGCTACAAGATCTCGCCGCTGCTCTGGAGCAAGGTGCGCGGCGGTCTCTCGGCCGGGCGCGTGCAGTCCGTCGCCGTGAAGATCATCGTCGACCGCGAGCGCGAGATCCTCGCCTTCATACCGCGCGAGTATTGGACGATCTCGGCATCGCTCGAAAAGCCGGGCGTCACGCAGCGCTTCACAGCGGAGCTCGCGGAGGTCGACGGCGAGAAGTTCGCGGTCGACAACGGCGGCCGCGCGGATCAGATCGTTGCCGACCTCGATGGCGCCGCCTTCGCCGTTGCGAGCGTCAAGCAGCGCGAGACCCGGCGCAATCCGGCGGCGCCGTTTACGACGTCGACGCTGCAGCAGGAAGCCTCGCGCAAGCTCAAATTCCGCGTGCGCAAAACGATGCAGACGGCGCAGGCGCTGTACGAGGGCGTCGATCTCGGCGCCGAGGGCACGCAGGGCCTGATCACCTACATGCGCACGGACTCGACCCGCACGTCGGAGTCCGCGCGTGACGCCGCGCGCGAGCACATCGTCGCGACGTTCGGCGAAGACTTCGCCGGCGGCGCGCGACAGTATAAGGTAAAGGAAGGCGCGCAGAACGCACACGAGGCGATCCGGCCGACGTCGGTCGCGCGCACGCCCGCCGCGATGGCGGGCATCCTCAAGCGCGACGAGCTGCGGCTGTACCAGCTCATCTGGGAGCGCTTCGTCGCCTCGCAGATGACGCCCGCGATCTTCGATCAGACCTCGGTCGACATCGCGGCGACGCCGCAGCGGGGCAGCGCGCGATACACGTTCCGCGCGACCGGCAGCGTCTTGAAGTTCGCTGGCTTCACCGCCGTCTACGAGGAGGGCCGCGACGACGCCGGGGCAGACGCGGCCGCGCCTCCCAAGGGCAAGCCCGCGCGCCCGATGCTGCCCGCCCTCGCCTCCGACGACGCGCTCGACTGCGACGCGATCGATCCGAAGCAGCACTTCACCGAGCCTCCACCGCGCTTCACCGAGGCGACGCTCGTGAAGGCGCTCGAGGAAAACGGCATCGGCCGGCCCTCGACATATAGCTCGATCGTCGAGACGATCCAGGCGCGGCAATACGTCGAGCAGATCGATCGCCGCTTCCGGCCGACCGAGATCGGCATGGCCGTCAACGATCTGCTCGCCGAGCACTTCACCGGTATCATGGATCTGCAGTACACGGCGAAGATGGAGCGCGAGCTCGATCGCGTCGAGGACGAGAAAGCGGATTGGGTCGAGGTGCTGCGGCGCTTCTACGGTCCCTTCGCGAGCGATCTCGCGGCGGCCGAGGAGAAGCTGCCGAAAGCGGAGATCCGCGACGAGCCGACCGACGAGATCTGTCCGAATTGCGAGAAGCCGATGGTCATCAAGACCGGCCGCTTCGGCCGCTTCATCTCGTGCACGGGCTATCCCGAGTGCAAGACGACGAAGCCGATCCTCAAAGATACGGGCGCGACGTGCCCCAAGGACGCGGGCATGATCGTCGAGCGCAAGTCGCGGCGCGGCCGCACGTTCTTCGGTTGTGCGAACTATCCGGCGTGCGACTTCGTCTCGTGGGATCGCGTCGTGCCCGAGCCGTGCCCGGTCTGCGGCGCGTACGTCGTGGCGAAAAGCAAGCGGGGCGTGCTGAGCTTCGTGTGCAGCGCCGATAAGGAGCACGACACGAGCGCGATCGGCGCGGGCGCCGAGCGCGAGGCGGAGCCGGTCGAGGCGTGAGCGCGACGCTGCGCGTCGTCGGCGCGGGGCTCGCGGGCTGCGAGGCCGCGTGGCAGGCGGCGCGGCGCGGCCTCGACGTCGAGTTATACGAGATGCGGCCGCACGTGCGCGGGCCCGCGCACGAGACCGATCGCTTCGCGGAGCTCGTCTGCAGCAACTCGCTGCGCGGCGCCGCGCTCGAAAACGCGGTCGGGCTCCTGAAGGAAGAGCTCGCGCGTTGCGGCTCGCTCATCGTCACGAGCGCGCGCGAAGCCGCGGTGCCCGCGGGCGGCGCGCTTGCGGTCGACCGCGAGCGCTTCGCGACGCTCGTCGAGACACGGCTCGCCGCGCAGCCGAACGTGCGCATCGTGCGTGAGGAAGTTCGCGCGATCGATCCCGCGGTCGCGACGATCGTCGCGTGCGGCCCGTTGCCGTCGGCCCCGCTCGGCGAGGCGCTCGACGCGCTCGTGCGCGCGAGCGTGCCCGGCGTTGCGCCGCGGCTGCATTACTTCGACGCGGCCTCGCCGATCGTCGCGACCGACTCGCTCGATCTCACGCAGCTGTACGCGAAGTCGCGTTACGAGAAGGGCGATGGCGACGACTACCTCAACGTGCCGCTCGATCGCGAGCAGTACGCGACGCTGCTGCGCGATCTGCGCGAATTGCCCAAGTACGAGCCGGCCGACTTCGAGGGCTCGGACGAGCGCGCGCGCTACTTCGAGGGCTGCCTGCCCATCGAGGAGCTCGCCGCGCGCGGCGACGAGACGCTGCGCTTCGGACCGCTCAAGCCCGTCGGCCTGCGTCACCCGATCACCGGCGAGACGCCGCACGCGGTCGTGCAGCTGCGCAAGGAAAACGTGGCCGGCACCGCCTTCAACATCGTCGGCTTCCAGACGCGCCTCACGTGGCCGTCGCAGCGCGAGGCGTTCGGCAAGCTGCCGGGCTTCGCGAACGCGGAGTGGCTGCGCCTGGGCGTCATGCATCGCAACGCCTTTGTCGACGCGCCGCGCGTGCTCGGCGCGGACCTGCGCGTGCGCGGGACCGAGCGCACGTGGCTCGCGGGCCAGATCACGGGCGCCGAGGGCTACGTCGAGGCGGCCGCATGCGGCCTGCTCGCGGCGATCGCGGCCGCGCGCGCCGCGAACGGTCTCGCGATGCTTCCGCCGCCGCCGGCGACCGCGCTCGGCTCGATCGTCGCGCATCTCCAGAACGCGACAACGCCGGATTTCCAGCCGGCCAACGTCACGTGGTCCTACGTGCCCGAGCTGGCGGGGCCGCGCATCAAGGAGAAGCGCGAGAAGCGCGCGGCGCTCGCTGCGCGCGCGCTCGCGGCGCTCGAGGACTGGCGCGCGGAGCTCGGCGACGGCGATGCGAAGGTGGCCTCGTAATGCGTATCCGCTCGACGACCATCCTCGCCGTCCGTCGCGACGGAAAACTTGCGATCGCAGGTGACGGTCAGGTCACCTTCGACAAGACGATCATGAAGCACGGCGCCCACAAGGTCCGCCGCATCGCGGGCGGCGCGGTCATCGCTGGCTTCGCAGGCAGCGCCGCCGACGGGATCACGCTGCTCGAGAAGTTCGAAGCGAAGCTCGCCGAGTACAAGAACCAGATCGTGCGAGCCGCGGTCGAGCTCGCGAAGGACTGGCGTCAGGATCGCGCGCTGCGCCGGCTCGAGGCGTTGCTCGTCGTCGGCAACAACGACCACCTCTTCGTCATCAGCGGCAACGGCGACGTCATCGAGCCGGACGAAGGCATCGCCGCGATCGGCAGCGGCGGCCCGTATGCGCAGGCGGCCGCGATGGCGCTCATGCGGCACAGTACGCTCGATGCCGAGGGGATCGCGCGCGCCGCGTTGCAGGTCGCCGGCCGGATCGACATCTACACGAACGACGACATCGTCTGCGAGACGATGTAACCGTCCGCGGCCGATAGGCGGCGGTGCCGGGCGGGAAACGCTCGACATATGATCGACGACGCACCCGCCGCCTACGCTCGCGAGCATGCCGACCGCTATCTCGACGAGTTGCGGGTGTTCGTCGCTTGCCAATCGGTGTCGGCCGATCCGGCTCGGCACGGCGAGGTGCGCCGAAGCGCCGAGGCGGTCGTGGCGCGGATGCGTGCGGCCGGGCTCGCGCGCGCCGAGGTGCTCGAGACGGCGGGGCTGCCCGTGGCGTACGGCGAGTGGCTCGGTGCGCCGGGCGCGCCGACCGTGCTGATCTACGGCCACCACGACGTCCAGCCTGAAGATCCGATTGCGCTCTGGCAGTCGCCGCCCTTCGAGGCGACGGTTCGCGACGGGAAGATCTACGGCCGCGGCGCCGTCGACGACAAAGGTCAGGTGCTCATGCATCTTGCCGCGCTCGAGGCGCATCTGCGCACGCGCGGCTCGCTGCCGATCAACGTCAAGGTCGTGATCGAGGGCGAGGAGGAGATCAGCTCGCCGAACTTTGAGGCGTTCCTCACGCGCGAGCGCGAGCGGCTCGCCTGCGACGTCGTCGTCATCTCCGATACGACGATCTTCGCGCCGGGCATCCCCGCGCTCACCGTGTCGCTGCGCGGCCTCGTCGCCTGGGAGGTGACCGTGCACGGCCCGGCGACCGATCTGCACTCGGGGTACTTCGGCGGGCTCGTCGTCATCCGATCGAGGCACTCGCGGCGATGCTCGCGACGCTGCGCGCGCCCGACGGCAGGATCGCAATCGACGGCTTCTACGACGGCGTCTCGGAGCTCGCGCCCGACGCCGCGAGCGAGATCGCGAGGTTGCCGTATAACTGCGCGGCGACTGCGCGCGAGCTCGGCGTGTCTGCGCTCATCGGCGGCGAGCGGGCGCGATCGCCGCTGGAGCGCTCGTGGTTTCGGCCGACGCTCGAGATCAATGGGATCGGCGGCGGCTATCAGGGGCCGGGCGGTAAGACGATCGTTCCGAGCCACGCGACGGCGAAGCTCTCGGCGCGGCTGGTCGGCGCGCAGGACCCGCTCCGCATCCGGGCGCTCGTGCGCGAACACCTCATGGCCGTCGCGCCGCACGGTATCCGCGTCGACGTCGCCGACGAGGGCGACGTCCGCGCGGTCACGACGTCGCGCGATCATCCCGCCGTCGCCGCCGCGGCGCGCGCGATGGGCCGCGCGTTCGGCACGCCGCCCGTCTTCATCGGTACGGGCGGCACGATCGGTCCCGTGTCGAGCTTCGATCGGATCCTAGGCTTACCGCAGGTACTCGTCGGCGTCGGTCTACCGAGCGACGCGATCCACGCCCCGAACGAAAAGTTCGATCTCGCTCAATTCTTCGGCGGCATCGCGACGATGACGTACCTCTACGACGAACTCGCGACGCTCGCCACGACGGCGGTCGAGGAACGCGCGACGTTGCGATGGGTATGACCGTTTAGTGAAAAGGAAAACGTTCGTCGCAGCGGCCGCTACCGGAGCGGTCGCTGCGATGCAATCGATCGCCCGCGGTTCGATAGCAGGCATGACCATGGCGACGCCGCCGGCGGGCCCGTGCGGCCGCCGGCTTTTAATCGCCCGCTCGCGATTCCGATGCAGATGCACGGTACGACCGGGGCCGACGGCGTGCGACACTATCGGTTACGGCTCGCTCCGGGTCGCACCGAACTCGTCACGGGCGTCCGCACGGCGACGTGGGGATACGACGGTGCATATCTCGGGCCGACGCTTCGCATCGCGCGCGGGAAACGCGTCGACATTTCGGTCCGTAACGCGCTCTCCCACGTGACCACCACGCATTGGCATGGCGCCATCGTCGACGGCCGCATGGACGGTGGTCCGCATTCGCTCATCCTCCCCGACGAGTCGTTCCGCTTCGGGTTCTCGCTCGATCAGCCGGCCGCGAGCCTGTGGTATCATCCGCACGTCGATACGACCACGGGTCCGCTGGTCTATGCCGGGCTCGCGGGCATGCTAATCGTCGACGACGATGCGGCCGAAAGCTCGCGCCTCCTTCCTCGCACCTACGGCGTCGACGACGTTCCGCTCGTCGTCCAGGACCGCCGACTCGACCCGGGCGGCGAGCTCGCCTATATGACGTCGCCTGCGGACATCATGGGCATGAAGGGCGATCGATTTCTCGTCAATGGCCGCGAGCAACCGTATTTTGAAGCGCCGGCGCAATTGGTTCGCTTCCGACTGCTCAACGGCTCCAATGCGCGCATCTATAATTTCGGGCTGAGCGACGATCGGCCGTTCGAAGTCATCGGCTCGGACGCGGGTCTCCTGTGCGAGCCGGTTCGGGTGACGCGGCTCCTGCTCGTACCCGGGGAGCGCGCCGAGATCGTCGTTGATCTCACGCACAAACGGGGACGGACGATCGAGCTCAGGAGCTATTCGGGTGAGATCGTTCCGGTTCTCTCGAAGCAGGCGATGGAGAAGGATCGTTTCGACGGCGGAACCTTTGATCTGCTCCAGCTCCGCGTCGTCGCGCCGTCCGGGCACATCTCCAAGCTCCCGGATCGGCTCGCGCAGATGCCGGCGCTTCGTCCCGACGCCCCGCACCGGCGGCTCGTGCTCGGCGTCGCCGAGGATGTTATGACGCTCGCGGGCGATGCGAAGGGGCGCGGGCACGACGGTCCCGGAGGTATGAATCTCGGCATCGGCGGTCAGCGCTTCTTCTCGATCGATCGGGACTATTTCTCGTTCGATCGGACGAATATGAAGCTCGCACTCGGCTCGACGGAAGTGTGGGACTTGGGCAACACGAGCAAGATGGCCCATCCCGTCCACATCCACGGTACGTCGTTCCGCATCCTGACGCGGAACGGGTCCGCGCCGCCCGCGGTCGAGCAGGGATGGAAAGACACCGTGCTCGTGCGGCCCGCCGAGCACCTTCGGATCGTCGCGCGTTTCACGAAACGAGCGGGCGACGACGCGCCCTATATGTATCACTGTCATATTCTCGAGCACGAAGACAACGGCATGATGGGACAATTCACGGTCACCTGATCGCGTGTGGTCGGCCCGCTAGGCCGGCGACGACCTGCGCGCGGCGCGGGCGCCCGACCGAAGCGACGCCCGACGGAGCGCGAGCATTCTATCCCGCGGGAGACGGCCGGGGTTATTTGCGGATGGACGCTAGGACGAGGTCGCCGCGTGGGCGCTCGGGATGGCGTACCTCGAGCCGAAGCCGGTTGGGAGCGGTCGTACGCCTTGAGCGCGGCCCGAGGGCCAGGCCAGGAGCGCGTCGGCCGTCATCGGCTCCGAGAAATAATACCCCTGAACCATCGTGCAGCCCAGGGCGCGCAAGACGTCGATCTGTTCGACCGTCTCGGCGCCCTCGGCGACGACCTTGAGCCCGAGCGCGGCGCCGATGGCGACGATGGAGGCGACGATCGCACGGTCGCCGGCATCGGGCGCATCGGGCGAGGTGAGATCCTTGACGAACGCACGATCGATCTTGAGTCCATCGATGGGGAAGCGCTTGAGATACGCGAAGCTCGAGTAGCCCGTCCCGAAATCGTCGATTGTGCTGCGAACGCCGAAGCGGCGGAGATCGGCGATCGTCGCCGTTGCGCGCTCGGGCGAACGCATGATGAGCGACTCGGTGATCTCGAGCCAGAGTTGACTCGGATCGATCCCCACCTCGCGGACCGCTTCGACAACGGTCGCGACGAAGCCGTGATCTTCGAATTGCCGCGCGGAGACGTTGACGCTGATGACTCCGTAGCCGCCCGCGTCGCGCCAGCGCCGCGCGGTCCGGCAGGCTTCGCGGAGCACCCACGCGCCGATGGGAACGATCAGTCCGGTCTGCTCGGCGATGGGAATGAAGCGATCGGGCTGCACGGATCCCAAGCGCGGATGGTGCCACCGCAGCAGTGCTTCCGCTGCGCCCGAGACGCCGCGCGTCGCACCCGCGATGTCGACGATGGGTTGGAAGAGGACTTCGAGCTCGCCACGTTCGATCGCGTGGTTGAGATCGGTTTCGAGTTCGAGTCGTATCGTCGCTGCGCCGTCGGCCGAATCGGCGAAGCCGATGCCGCCGTGGTTGGCCTTGACGGCGTACATCGCGGCGTCGGCGCGGCGCAGGAGCTCGCTCGGTGCGAGCGCGTCGCTCGGATAGAAGATGATTCCGACGCTCGCGCGGACGAAGAGTTCGTGGCCGCCGGGCGCGAACTTCCGTTCGAGTTCGGCGAGGATCTTGGTCACGACGGCGAGCGCCGCGTGCCGGCTCGTGACGTCGCGCAGGATGATGAGGAACTCATCGCCCGCGAGCCGCCCGACGAGATCGCCCGCGCGAATCGTCGACCGGATCCGGTTGCCGACTTCGATGAGGAGTTGGTCGCCGATCGCGTGGCCGAGGCTATCGTTGATGGTCTTGAAGCGATCGAGATCGAGCATCGCGAGCGCGAACCCTTCGCCGTCGCCATACGTCGCGTCGCTGAATTCCTCGAGTCGGCGCTCGAGAAGCGCCCGGTTCGGTAGTCCCGTGAGCACGTCGTGCAGAGCGAGGCGCTCGAGTCGCGTTCGAGTGAGATAATTCCCGATGACGATTGCGGCGAGGGCACCGGCCTCGCTCAAGGCGCGTACTTCGTCGGCGTTCGGCGCGCGATCGAACGGTACGGTCGCCAAGATCGCGCCGAGGAACGTGTCGCCGGCATCGACGACCGGCTGCTGCCACGTCGTGCGGAAGCCCGCGTTCCTGAGTTCGGCGACGAGGCCCCCTTCGGGCGCGTCGGGCGCGACAGTGGCGAGTTCGAGCACCTTGATCGTCGCGAACGCCGCAAAGGGCATCCGCACGTCGCTCGCGAGTTCGATGAGCTTCGCTCGGACGCTCGGCGGCCTGCACGAGCCCTGATAGAGGACCGGCCGGCCGAACTCGTCGCGACGCACGACCGAGCAGATCGCCGACGGCAGCGCGAACGTGACGAAATCGGCGAGTCGGTCGAGCACGAAGGCAACGTCGGTATTCTTCGCCGCGAGCTCGAGGATTTCGGACCGGCGGCGTTCGAGTTCCGCGCGGCGCCGCTCGAGCGTCACATCCTCGATGATGACCGTCGCGCCGATCCGTTTTCCGAAGGCGTCCCGCCGGGCGGCGGCGCTCAGAACGACATCGAGCCGCCGGCCGTCGCGGGTGACGCCGACGCTGGGCACGAGCCTGAAGACCGCGCCGTCGTCGACGACTCGGCGCAGGCCTGCGACGATGAGTCGGTGGCGCTCGGGTGCGATGCCGACGAACATTCGGGCGCGCACCTCCTCGAAGGTCCAGCCGAAGAGCCGTTCGGCCGCCGCGTTCCACGACGTGATGCATCCGGCGGCGTCGGTTGCGACGATGGGATTCGGCACGTCGGCAACGACCGCGCCGAGCTCGTCGCGTTGGGCTCGCTCCGCTGCCACCTCGAGTCGGGTTTCGATCGTACGTGTCGAGGCGTGGGCGAAGGCCGCCAATTTTTGACGATCGCGCGCGCAGAGTCGTCGCGGGCTCGGGTCGAGGATCGCGAGCGCGCCGATCGCGCTGCCGTCGGCGGTGCGCAACGGCGCCCCGGCGAAGAATCGGGCGCCCCGCGCGAGCGCTTGCGTCACCTGCGACCGATCGTGATGGCGCAAAACGTCCGGCACGACGAGCACGTCACCGTGCGCAATCGTCGCATGCGCGAGCGTCGTCCGGCTCGCGACGTCGAAGCCCACCATCCGGTCTCGCCGATCGTCGTGCTGCGGTCTTCGTCGACGAGGACGATCGAGGCGATGGCCACAGAGAAGGTCTCCGCCGCGAGCTCGACGAGCGTCGCGAGCGCTCGATCGCCCGAATCGACGCCGTCGCCCTCGAGTAAGCGGCGAATGGTTTCAATGCGCGGCGTATCGCTCACAGCGGGGACGCCGCTGCCGGGCCGGCTCATGTCCCTGGTATCGTCTCGATCGACAAATATGAAGGAAAGCCGGAACGCGACGCTCATCGTGATCTCGGCCAAGCATGGCCGGGAGCCGATCGACCGTCGTCTCCGCCGATCCGCGGATGCCCGAGTCCTCGGCCTCGATCCCCGGTCGCTCGACGAGGTCCGGCTCGAATGGGCGCGCACGTTCTCGGGCCCGGCTCCGCTCGAGGCGGAGGGGCGCGGCGAGCACCCGAAGTCTGCGGGATGCTCGTCCGCGATTACACGCCCCGTCAGATCGTCGCCGAACTCGATCGTTACATCGTCGGACAGCACCGTGCCAAACGCGCCGTCGCGATCGCAATGCGGAACCGGTTCCGGCGCGAGCGGCTCGGCGACGAGATGCGCGGCGAAATCATTCCGAAGAACATCCTGATGATCGGCCCGACGGGTGTTGGCAAAACCGAGATCGCCCGCCGGCTCGCGACGCTCGCGGGCGCGCCGTTCGTGAAGGTCGAGGCGACCAAGTACACCGAGGTCGGGTACGTCGGGCGCGACGTCGAGTCGATGGTCCGCGACCTCGTCGAGGCTGCGATCCGGATGGTTCAGGACGAGCGGCGCGGCGAGGTCACCGAAGCCGCCGACGCCGCTGCCGTCGAGCGCGTCGTCGATCTGCTCCATCCCGAGACGCGCGCGAACCCGGTGATGGCGCCCGTCAACGCCTTCGCGCAGTCGCTCGGATCGATCTTCGGAAACAACTTCGGCGGCGCACCCGCGCAGCAGCCGAGTGCGCCCGCCGCGCCGCCGCCGCCGGAGAACGCGAAGTCCATCCGCGACCAGGCTCGGCAAGACGTGCTACGTGGGTTCTACGACGTGCGGCTCGTCGACGTTGAGATCGAGGAAGCCGCAACGTTGCCGATCGGGATGATGGGCGGCATGGATCCTTCGATGGGCGGCCAACCCGGCGGCGCGGACATGGGCGAAATGCTCGGCGGGCTGTTGCCCAAGAAGAAGACGAAGAAACGCGTGACCGTGAGCGAAGCGCGCCGCATGTTCGCAGCCGAGGAGGCTGCGAAGCTCGTGGACATGGACGCGGTCAAGCGCGAAGCGCTCCATCGCGCGGGTGAAAACGGAATCATCTTCATCGACGAGATCGATAAGGTGGCGGGCGGCGGCGGCGGCCGCGGCGGCCCCGACGTCTCGCGCGAGGGCGTGCAGCGCGACATCCTGCCGATCGTCGAGGGCTCGACCGTCGCGACGAAACACGGCTCGATCAAAACCGATCACGTGCTCTTCATCGCGGCGGGCGCCTTTCACACGAGCAAACCCTCGGATCTCATTCCCGAGTTACAGGGACGCTTCCCGATCCGCGTCGAGCTCGATTCGCTCTCGGTCGAGGATTTCAAAACGATTCTGACACAGCCGCGGAACGCGCTCACGGCGCAGTATCGCGAATTGCTCGCCGTCGAGGGCGTCGAGCTCGAGTTCGCAAGCGACGGTATCGAGCAGCTCGCGACCTACGCGATGCACGTCAACGAGCAGACCGAGAATATCGGTGCGCGACGGTTGCACACGGTGCTCGAACGGCTCCTCGAAGACGTCTCGTACGCGGCACCCGAAGAGGCGGGCGGCGTGCTCGTCGACGCGGCCTACGTCAAGAACAAACTCGCGGAAATCGTGGAGAGCACGAATCTGAGCACGTACATTCTATGATCGCGACGCAGGCGACGCTCGCGCGGCGCACCGAGCGCATGGGTCACTCGGCGATCCGCGAGATTCTCAAGCTCACCCAGCAGCCGCACGTGATCTCGTTCGCGGGCGGCCTGCCGCCGGCCGCGCTCTTTCCGATTGCGGCGATGCAAGCCGCTACCGAGCGGGTCTTCGGACGGCGCGGCGTCGCGGCGCTGCAGTATTCCGTCACCGAAGGCGTCCCTGAGTTACGTGCGTGGCTTGCGGAGCGCGCCTCGGCCGCCGCGGGCGTTGCGATCCCGCCGGAGCAGGTGCTGGTCACAACGGGTTCGCAGCAGGCGCTCGATCTCTACGGCCGCGTGCTGCTCGATCCGGGCGACGTCGTCGCGATCGAGGATCCGAGTTATCTCGGCGCGATCCAGGCCTTCGACGGCTACGAAGCGCGCTACGCGACGATCGCGACGGACGAGCTCGGCATGATTCCGGATTCGCTCGCGACGGCGCTCGCGGGCGCCGTGCCGCCGAAATTCGCCTACGCGTGCCCGTCGTATCAGAACCCGACGGGCGCGGAGGTCCCCGCCGCGCGGCGCGCCGAGATCGTCGCGCTCTGCGCGCGCGCGGGCGTGCCGATCTTCGAAGACGATCCGTACGGCGAGATCTATTTCGACGGACCGCCGCCCGCGCCGCTCTTCTCGTACGACGCGACCGGCGGCGTCACGTACAGCAGCACGGCGTCGAAGACCGTTGCGCCGGGCCTGCGTGTCGGCTGGATGATCGTGCCCGACGCGCGCTTGCGCGCCGCGCTCGTCTCGGCGAAGCAGGGCTCGGACCTGCACTCGTCGTCGTTAGCACAGTACCTGATGCTCGAGTTCGTCGCCGACGCCGCGGCGTTCGGAAGGCATCTCGATGCGACGCGCGCGTGCTATCGCGAACGCGCCGAGGCGATGGTCGCCGCGCTACGCGCGGAGCTCGGAGACGAGCTCGCGTTCACCCCACCGCGCGGCGGTATGTTCTTATGGGCGCGGACGCGTCGGCCCGAACTCGACGTCGACGCGCTCTTCGACGCGGCGATCGCCGCCGATGTCGCCTTCGTGCCCGGCCGGCCGTTTTACGCCAACGGCGATCGGCATGATGGTATGCGACTAAACTTTTCGAACTCGGACCCCGAACGGATCCGCACGGGCGTCGAGCGGCTCGCAACGGCGGTGCGCTCGCTCGAGCGCCGTGCGTGACCGCACGCGGTATCGCCGCCGCGCTCGCGATCTTGCTCGCCGCGGGCGCCGCGGGCGCAGCGCCGCGCGCTGCGGGCGACGCCGAGCCCGCCGGGACGGGCGCCGCGAACGGCCCTGCGGTCGCCTCGGGCCGCCATGGCGCGGTCGCGACCGACCAGGCGCTCGCGACGAACGTTGGGCTCGCGGTGTTGCGCGCGGGCGGCAATGCGGTCGATGCGGCAGTCGCGATCGGCTACGCGCTCGCCGTCGTCTACCCGAGCGCGGGAAACATCGGCGGCGGCGGCTTCATGCTCGTGCGCGATCGCGGCGGTAGCGCGAACTTCATCGACTTCCGCGAAACCGCCCCGGTCCGTGCGACCGCGACGATGTATCTCGACGCTCACGGCGACATCGTCCCCGGGCTCAGTACGATCGGCGGGCTCTCGGTTGCGGTACCGGGCACGGTCGCCGGGCTCGAGCTCGCGCGCGAGCGTTACGGCACGCGCTCGCGCGCCGCGCTGCTCGCGCCCGCGATCGCGCTCGCCGCGCAGGGTTGGGTGCTGCGGCCCGCCGATGCCGACGTCTTCGCCGCGCACGCCGGGCTGCTGCGCCGCTTCCCCTCGACGATGGCTGCGTTCGCGCCGAGCGGCCGGTTCCCCCGAGCGGGCGACCGCCTGCGCCAGCCCGCGCTCGCCGCGACGCTGCGCGCGATCGAGCGGGACGGCCCGGCGGGGTTCGCGCGGGGTTCGGTGGCCGCGAAGATCGCTGCCGCCGACGAGCGCGCGGGCGGCATCCTTTCCCGCGCGGACCTTGCGGCGTACCGTGCGGTCGAACGGCCGCCGGTCCGCTGCGCGCTCGGAGCCGACCGGATCGCCTCCTCACCGCTGCCGAGTTCGGGCGGGATCGCAATCTGCGAGACGCTCGGCATCCTCGCGAATCTCCCGCCGGCGCGCGCCGGCAGCGTCCGCGCGGCGCACGACCTGCTCGAGGCCGAGCGCCGCGCCTTTGCGGACCGCAGCGTCGCCCTCGGAGATCCGACCGCCGTGCCCGATCCGAGCGCGCGCCTGCTCGCGGCCGCACGCTTGCGCGCGCTCGCCGCCGGGATCGCGCCGGATCGCGCGACGCCCTCGCGAGAGCTGCGCGGTGCGGGCGAGCACGAGGGCAGCAATACGACGAACTTCGCGGTTGTCGACGCGCGCGGCAACGCGGTCGACGTCACGTACACGCTCAACTCCACCTTCGGGAGCGGCCTCGTCGCCGCCGGTACGGGCGTGCTGCTCAACGACGAGATGGACGACTTCACGAGCAAACCCGGCGTGGCGAATCAGTTCGGGCTCGTGCAGGGCCGCGCCAATGCGATCCGGCCCGGGAAACGGCCGCTCTCGTCGATGTCGCCGACGATTGTGAGCGACGCGGCGGGCAGGGTCGTGCTCGTCGCGGGTGCGGCGGGCGGAGCGCGCATCGTCACGACGACGCTGCTGATCGTCCGCGATGTCGTCGTGCGGCACGAGCCCCTCGGCCGCGCGGTCGACGCGCCACGGCTGCACGAGCAGTGGCTGCCCGACGTCGTCTACGCCGAACCGGGCGCGCTCGCGCCGGCCGTCCTGCGAGCGCTGAGGGCGGAGGGGTACGCGATCGAGCTCGGGGCCGCCGATTCGGAAGCGAACGTCGTCGCGGTCGGGCCGCGCGGCATCCGAACGGCCGCGCACGATCCGCGCCGGCCGACCGGCAGCGCCGGCGCGTACTGAACCGCTTTCACGATCCGGTATACTCTTTCGGTGCCGTATCGTAGAGAGATCGTCCGTGACGGTCATCCCGTGCTCCGGAAGGTCGCGAAGAAGGTCCATCCCGAGGAGCTGACCGACCCGCTCTTCCAGCAGCTCATCGACGACATGTATCTCACGATGTACGAGGCACCCGGCATCGGCCTCGCCGCGCCGCAGGTCTCGGTCTCCAAGCGCGTGTTCGTCGTCGATCTCCAAGACGGCGACGACAGCCACGGGCCCTTCGAGGTCATCAACCCGAAGTTCACGGTTACCGAGGGGGAGGTCGAGTCGAGCGAGGGCTGCCTTTCGGTCCCCGAGATGATCGGCGAGCTGCCACGCTTCGAACAGGTGACGTGCGTCGGGATCGACCGCCGCGGCCAGAGGGTCGAGCACTCGGGCACGGGGCTCTTCGCGCGCTGCCTACAACACGAGATGCATCACCTCGACGGCACGCTCTACGTCGACCTCGCCAAGGATATCCGGCCCGTGGAGCGCGACCGCCCCGCCGCCGCCGAGGGCGGCGCGACGGATGGCGACGGCGAGCCCGACCCCGCGGCGCGGCCGGCCGGCGAGCGCGGCGACTCGTCGCCCGTCTCGGCCTGACCGTGCGCGGAGTCTTCTTTGGAACGAGCGCCTTCGCCGTACCGGCGCTCCGCGCGTTCGCGGCGGCCGCGACCTGCACGCTCGTCGTCACGCAGCCGGCGCGTCCGGCGGGCCGGGGGAAGCGGCTTGCCGCCACGCCGGTCGCCGTGGCCGCCGCCGAGCTCGGGCTGCCGGTCTACGCCCCCGAGCGGCTGCGCGGCGAGGCCGCGCTGCGGCTCGCGGCCGAGCGAGCCGACGTCTTCGCGCTCGCGTCGTACGGGAAGCTCGTCCCGCAGGCGGTGCTCGATCTGCCGCCGCTCGGCGCCATCAACGTCCATCCCAGCGCCCTGCCGAGCTACCGCGGCGCGACGCCGCTCCAGGCGCAACTGCGCGACGGCGTGCGCGAAGGTGCGGTGACGATCATTGCGATGGATGCCGGGCTCGATACGGGCGACGTCGTCATGCGCGCGCCGCTCGCGATCGGCGAGCGCGAGACGTACGGCGAGCTCCATGATCGCGCGGCTGCCCTCGGCGCGGAGCTGCTCGACCGGGCGTGTCGAGCGCTCGCGAACGGGACGGCGACGCGTACGCCGCAGCGGCAGTTCGGCACCGACGCCGAAGCCGACGCGACGATGACCCGACCGCTTCTGAAAACCGATCTCGTGCTGACGCCCGGCGGCTCCGCGCGCGAGCTCGTCGATTTTGTCCGATCGCTCGCGCCTGCCCCGGGCGCGCGGCTCGCGTTGCCGGCCGTCCTCCCGGCCGATCGGATGCTGAAGGTCTCGGCCGTTCACGCGCTCGCGAAGGCCGACGGGCCGGCCGTCGATCCCCGGGCGCTGCTCGCGCCCGGCTATCATGGCACGGCGTTCGCGAGCGGCACGATTCTCATCGCTGCACGCGACGGCTGGGTCGTCGTCGACCGGCTGACCCCCCCCGACCGGCGCGAGATGTCCGCGCGCGAGTATGGCGGCGCGCTGTCCGCGGCGGCGGTCGAGGCCGGCTTCGTCTCGGCCGACGAGCTCGGTGCCGGGCGACTGACCGGCCCCGAGCCGTTCGCTGCGGCGCTACGCGCGTGGGCGGCGGCGGTGCCCGCGTGAAGTCGGCGTCGCGCGAGGTCGCCTTTCAGGTGGTCCGCGATGTGTTCGGGCAGGAGCGACGGCTCGCGCAGGCCGCGCTCGACGTGCGCTCGCGCCGCGCCGGGCTCGATCCGCGCGATCGCGCGTTCGCGACCGAACTCGCGTATGGGACGATCAAGCACCTGCGGCTGCTCGACTGGATGCTCGAGCCCTACGTCGGGGCGCGACGGAAGTCGCTCGATCCGGCGATCGCCGAGATCCTGCGGCTCGGCGTCTACCAGCTGCGCTGCATGGCCGCGGTCGAAGATCACGCCGCCGTCTCCGAGACGGTCGACCTCGTGTGGCGCCACGGCCACCGCGGGACCGTCGGACTCGTGAACGCGGTCCTGCGCAAGGTCGCAAGCGAACCCGCGGTCGCGCCGCGGCCCGAAGAATTCGGCTCCGCCGATGAATATTACGGTGTCGCCTATTCCGTGCCGACGTGGGTCGCTCGGCAGTTCGGCGAGGTGCTCGGCGACGAGCGCGAGGCGGCGCTCGCGGGCGTCGATCGTGCGCCGCGCGCCGCCGTAACGGTGAACCGGCTGCGCGGCGACGTCGCGGCGGCACGCTCTGCGCTCTCGGAACGCGGCGTCGAGACGGAAATCTCGGCGCTCGTCCCGGACACGCTGCTCGTGGCCGCGGGCCCCGTGTCGACCGATCCCGACGGCCGCTGGTTCGTGCAGGGCGAGGCCGCGGCGATCCCAGTCGATCTGCTCGATCCCGCGCCGGGCGAGTCCGTGCTCGAGCTCTGCAGCGGGCGCGGCCACAAGTCCGTCGCGCTCGCCGCGCGCATGGGTGACGCGGGCTCGCTCGTCTGCGTGGAGCAGGACGAACGAAAGATCCCCGTGCTCGAGAGTGCGCTCAAGCTCGCCGGAATTTCGATCGCCGCGGTCGTCGCGGGCGACGCGCGGGAGGCGGTGCCGGATCTCCGGGCCGAGCGCGTGCTGCTCGACGCGCCGTGCACCGGGCTCGGCACGATCGGGCGCCATCCCGAGGCGCGCTGGCGGAAGACCCCCGAGGACGGCGCGCGGCTCGCCGTCGCGCAGGCTTCGCTGCTGCGCGCGGCTGCCGACCGCACGGCGCCGGGCGGCCGGCTCGTCTACAGCGTCTGTTCGATCGATCCGCGCGAGGGCCGGGACGTCGTCGGGGCGTTCCTGGCCGAGCGCGCCGAGTTCGCGCGCGTCCCGCCGCCCGAGCGCTACGCGTCGCTCGTGCGCGACGGCGACGTGCTCGTGCCGCCCGGGATCGAGGGGCGTGACGGCTTCTATGTGGCGACGCTCGTTCGCGCCCGGTGACGTGAGCGAGTTCGGCGCGCGCGTCCGGCGACTCGAGGCGATGTGTGCGACCGTCGTCGAGGGCACGTTCGCCCTCGCGTTCCCGACCGCGCTCGAACCCGTCCAGATCGCGCGCAAGCTCGTCGCCGCGTATGAGGCGCAGACAGCACCGGGCCGTGCGGGCCGGCGCTTCCTCCTGCGGCTGCACCCGCGGGACGCGGCGCGCCTCGCGGGCGATCTCGCGACCCTCGAGCCGCAGTGGCGCGCGATGCTCGGGCGCCTGGGGGAGCGCGAGGCGCGGCACGAGCCGCCGCCCGAGATCGCGACGACGATCGATCCCGCCGTGGCGCGCGGCACGGTCGCGATCGACGTATCGGCGCTCGCGCCGACGATGCGGCTCGCGCTTCGCGTTCGGCGCGGTCTGCCGCTCGCCGTGCGGACCCTCGATGGCCCGCTCGTCGTCGGTCGCGGCGCGGAGTGCGACCTCGCGCTGGTCGATCCGCGCGTGTCGCGGCGCCATCTGGCGCTCGAGCCGCAGCCGGGCGGCGGGACCGCGTTCCGTGATCTCGGCAGCGCGAACGGCACGCTGCATAACGGCCGTGCGGCAACGTCGGGCCTGCTCGCGAGTGGCGACGTGCTCGCGCTCGGCGACAGCGAGCTCGCGATCGAGGCGGCGCCGTGACGCCGCAAGCTGCGGCCGGCCTTCGAACGGAGACGCTCGTCGTCGGACTCGCCTGCATCGCGTTCGCGGCGCTCGCGAGGCCGCGCAGCGGCGGCCGAGCGCGCGACGGCGACGACGGCATGGCGGCAATGCAGGCGGTCGTTCTGCGCGTGACGGAAGATGCGGGCACGCGCACGATCCGCCAGCCGGCGCCGATCACGATCGGCCGAGCGTCCGACGCGACGCTCGTGGTCACAGGCGCCCAAGTGAGCCGTTTGCACGCACGAATCGACTTCTCCGACGGCACGCTCTGCGTGCGCGACCTCGATAGCCGGAACGGTACGTGGCTCAACGCCCGGCCGATCGTCGGCTCGGTTCCGCTCGCCGTTGGCGATGAGATCGATGTCGGGAGTTCGCGGATCGTCTACGGCGGGCTCGGCTCGTGGACGTAGCCGGCGGCAGCGACGCCGGGCCGCGGGTTCGGCGCTCGACGGTCGCCCATGTCGTCGAGCGGCTCGGGCCGAGCCTCACGTTGATCGCGGTCGCGGAAAGTTTCGGCGTTCCGGGGCGTGCGTCATCGGTCGCTGCCGACGCGCTCTTCGCGACGCGCGACGCGATGCGCCGCCGGCAGCGGCTCGCGACCTACGGCCGGATCTCGGCCGCGGGCGGCCCGCGCGCGAGCCTGCTCGCTGCCCTCGACGCCGCCAACGCCCGGCTCTTCGCGCAGCACGGCAACCATGACGATCACGTCGCGACCGGCGCGTCGCTCACGGCCGTCGTGATCGCCAACGGCCGGGCGTACGTCGGTCACGCCGGAGCGTCGCATGCGTATCTGGCGCGCGGCGGCACGCTCGAGCGCCTCACCGACGACGACGCCGTCTTCGCCGACGCGACGGTCGCAAGCGCCGGCGGTGCGACCCTCGCGCCGCGTGGGCCGCGCCTGCTCTGGCGCAGTTTCGGGACGCAGCCCAGGCTCGAAGCTTCGGTCGCGCAGATCGTGCTCGATGTCGGCGACGAACTCGTTTTGTGCTCGAGCGCGGTGCATCGCTATGTCGAGCCGAGCCGGCTCGCGGCGATCCTCGAGGACAGCGACTCCGCGGCGACCGCCGTCGCGCGCGGGCTCGCGTTCGTGCGCGATCGCGAGGACGTGGATGCGGCCATCGTGATCGGACGCGACCTGCTCGCCCCGGACGACCCGCGCCACGATTCCGGGATCTCGCGGCTACGCCGGATCGTCGTGCTCGCGCTCGTTGTCGTGGCGCTACTCGCCTTCGCGAGCTACGCGCTGCGCGCCAATTCCTACGACGAGTCTCGGTATTCGACGAGCGGCGACCGGCCTTAGGCGGCTCGCCCCGAGCCTGATCGCGCTCGCGCTCGGGGGCTACGCGCTCTCGTTCGCGCCGCACGGCTCGATCGGGCCGCCGTGGCTGCTCGCGGCGCTCGCACTCGGCGCGATCACGTGGGTCGCGCGCGCGCCGCTCGACGTCCGGCGCGACGACGTGCTGCCCGCGGCGGCGATCCTGATCTCGACGCTCGGGCTCGCGACGATCGCCCGGCTCTCATCCGCCCTCGCGCACCGCCAGGAGCTCTGGCTCGGGCTCTCGCTCGCGCTCGCGATCGCCCTCGGGCCGGCGTTCTCGCGCTTCCGGCGCTTCGCCGCCTTCAAGTACGTCTGGGTGCTCGGCTCGATCGCACTCTTCGCACTCGTCGCGGTCTTCGGCCAGGAGGTCAACGGCGCGAAGCTCTGGATCCGGCTCGGTCCCGTCGAATACGAACCCGTCGAGCTCATCAAGCTCTTCATCGTGCTCTTCATGGCGGGCTATCTCGCCGAGACCGCCGACGTGATCGCTGCGGCTCGCGCGTGGTCGCTCCGTGCGAACCTCAAGTATCTCGGACCGCTCTTCATCGGCTGGTCGACGTCGATGGGGATCCTCGTCGTCGAGCGCGATCTCGGCACGGCGACGCTGCTGCTCGGCACGTTCGTCGCGATGCTCTACGTCGCGACGCGCCGCGTCGATCTCATCGCCGGCGGCGCGCTCATCTTCGGCGGCGCCGTCTGGTTCGCCGTCAGCCATCATCCCTACGTGATTGCGCGCTTCGACGTCTGGCGCGATCCCTTCGCCGATCCGCTCGGACGCGGCTATCAGGCGCTCCAGGGTCTCTTCTCGCTTGCGGCGGGCGGGCTCTTCGGCACGGGCTACCGCCTCGGCCACCCGGGGTTCGTTCCGGAGGTCGCGACCGACTACGTGTTCGCGGCATGGAGCGAGGAGTTCGGCGCCCTCGGCGGCCTCGCGCTCGTCGGCGTCTTTCTCGTGACGCTCATGCGCGCGTTCGCGATCGCGCGCTCGCAGCCCGATCTGTACGCCAAGCTGCTTGCGACCGGCCTCGCGACGACGCTCGGGATCCAGGTCTTCGTCATCGTCGGCGGGGTGCTCGGCCTGCTGCCGCTCACGGGCATCACGCTGCCGTTCTTCTCGTACGGCGGGAGTTCGCTCGTCGCGAACTTCCTGCTCATCGCGCTGATCTGGGCGATCGGGAGCGAGCGCCGCGTACCGCGCTCAGCGCGCGAGGAGCCGAACGTTCCGGCCTGAGGCGTCGACGAGCGCCTCGAGTGCGAAGGGATCGCCCGACATGATCCCGGCCGGCAAGCTGCGGCAGGCGAGGACGACCGCGATCGCGTCGAGCGTCGTGCCGGCTCGCGAGCGTGCCAGCAGCGCCGTCGTCTCGGCCATGATCGCCGCGTCGATGGGGACGACGGTCGCGACGGCATGCGCCGTCCGGGCGATCGTCGCGTCGGTGAGCGCGAGCGCCGGCACGATGATCTCGGTACCGGCGTTGAGGGCGATTGCGAGCCGCGCGCGCATCGTCGGTGCGCCGTGCTCGAGGGCGCGCAGCGCCGAGGCGTCGAGGACGAGCAGGGCGAGTCCGTCGACCTCGTCGCGACGCCGCAGCGCCGGCGCCGCGACGAACCGTTCGTCGAGTTCGGCGATATGGGCGAGACCCGCCGCCGCCGGCCCTGCGCGCGTCGCTCGCCGCCGCTGAGCACCCCGAGCAGCGCTCGGAAGAATCGGCGTTCGCCGTCCGAGGTCACGTCGATCCGTCGTTGGGGTGGCACGTCTTCACGATACCTTGCTCGGCAATCCGCCGAATGAATGCCCGGTCGCTTAGCGAGCTGGGAGCCCCGCGAAGAGCTCGCGGACGAATGCATGCATCGCGGGTCGACGTCGGCGAGCCGGGCGCGGGTCGCGGCGGGCCACGGCGAGCGCGCGTCGTTGACCTCGACGTGGGCGCGAACGCACTCGGCGAAGTACTCGTCGAGTCCGGTCGCGGCGTACGGCGTCACGAAGGAGCGGGCGCGCGCGAACGCCCCGCGGACGACGGAGTCGTAGCCGCTGCGATAGACGCCGTTGCCGAGCGCGCAGTCCAGACCGTGCGCGAACTCGTGCGCGATCGTCATCGGCGTCGGGCTGCGAAGATAGATCGTGCGCTCCTCGACGACGAAGAGACCGGCGGGCGGGATCGGCCAGCCGTCGACGTCCACGCCGAGCCGGCGCAGTGCGGTGGAAGCGTCGTGATAGCGCCTGCCATCGTCGAGCGGGACAATGCGAATCCGGCGTGCTCGAGCGAAGCCGATCGCGCGAGCGCCGAAGGCCGCGAGGGTCTGGGCGATGCGTGCGACGGTGGTGGGCGACCCGCCTTCGACGATGGCGGCAATCGATTCGGCGGAGCGCACCGCGCCATCATCGAGCCCGCGTATTGCCGTGGCGTGACCCGTGGGTGTCTTTCCGGCCGCGTTCGCGTTCGACCATTTTCGCGCCGTACGACGCGGTTTGAACGAGCATCAGCATTTGCTCGCGGTCGGTCGCGGGTCACTGTAGCGTGCCGCGGCTTCTTCACTAAGATCATCGGGCGGCCCGCGCCCGACTGATCCGGAACTCAAGAAGCGGACGGAGCGCGTTGCTCCGTTCGCTGTTTATTTAACTGCGGTACGATCGGTGGCGGGGCGGATACGATAGATTTCGCCCGCGTCGTCGTCGGCCACGTAGAGACTGCCATCGGGACCGACGGCCACGCCGGTCGGGCGTCCGATCCGCTGGTGCTCGCCCGTCTGGAAGCCGCCGACGAACGTCGTCCACTGCGCCGCCGGGTCGTTCCAATTCGCGGGGGTCGCCGGTCGCCCGTTCCGCATCGCGACGAAGACGACGCGCGGCGGCACGAGTGGCACGTGCCATGAGCCGTGCAGCGAAACGAACGCGCCGCCCGCGTACCGGGCGGGAAACGCGTGCGCGCCGAGCGCGTCCGCGGGATAGAACGCGGCACCGATCGGCGTCTCGTACGCCGGGAAGGCGACCTCGGGGACGACGGCGTTCGAGCACGCGCCCGGCTGCGCTGCCGAACGCCGATCGTCGTAGCAGTCGGGCCAGCCGTACGTCGCGCCGGGCGCGCGCGTCGAGACCGGGTCGAAGATCTCGTCGGGCCGGCCCGGGGCGAGGTCGTCGCGGCCCGCGACGCCCGCCCAGACGGCGCCCGTTGCGGGATCGGTCGCGAGAGCGACCGCGTTGCGCAACCCCACGGCGACGGTCCGGCGGTCGGCGCCGGTCGGCGTCATCGCGAGGACGGTCGCGCGCGTCGGATCGTGCTCGATGCAGGCGTTGCACGACGAGCCGATGCTCGCGTAGACGGTTCCGCCCGCGACTGCGACGCTCGTCGTACGATGGCCGCGCCCGCCGTCGGGCCGGACCTCGGCGATGCGATGCGGCTTGGCGCCCGCACGGCCGTCCGCGGCGACGGGCACCGTCCACACACCGTGCTGCGACCCGACGACGAGCGTCGTGCCGGTGAGTGCAATGCCTGCGACCGGCGCATCGGGAATGCGCGCGAAGATCCGCGGCGCGCCGGGCGTGCCGCCCGCACGGGAAACGACGTCGACGGCTTCGTCGTTTGTGCCGACGTAGAGATCGCCCGCGGGCGAGATCGCGAGCTCGCGGGCGCCCGGAACGTGCGCCACGACGTCGATGACGAAGCCCGGCGGAACGGCCGGGAGCGCAGCGGCGTACGCGTCGCCCGCGGCGGCGCCGGCCGCAACCTTGGCCGCGATGCCAGCAAGGATCCCGGTCGTCCGTCGCATCGTCCGAACCGTACCCAGGCGGCCGTCGAGCGTTTCGGCGGGAGCGTCATGCCTGGCGGCCAAGCGAGCTGCGTGGCGCTTCCCATCGGTGACTATGCGATGATCGGTGATCGGCAGAGCGCGGCGCTCGTCGGGAACGACGGCTCGATCGATTGGTTCTGCGCGCCGCGCTTCGACTCGCCCGCGTGCTTCGCGGCGCTCGTCGGGACGGCCGATAACGGCCGCTGGCTCGTCGCGCCGGCGGATCCGATCGTCGCGACGCAGCGCCGGTACGTCGGCGACACGATGACCCTCGAGACGACGTTCGCGTGCGCGAGCGGCACGGTCGTGCTCACGGACGTGATGGTCGAGGGCGGTGCGCCGCGGATCGTCCGCACGATCCGCTGCGTGGCCGGCCGCGTCGCGATGCGGATGGAGCTCATCATTCGCTTCGACTACGGCTCCGTCGTCCCGTGGGTGCGCCGCACCGACGGCGGGCTCGTCGCGGTCGGGGGCCCCGATGGCCTGCGCCTCGCGAGCGACGTCGCGCTCGAGCCGCGCGGGCTCACGACCGTCGCCGCCTTCACGCTCGTCGCCGCGGAATCGGCCGGCTTCGAGCTCGCGTCCTTCCGCTCGTACGAGGCGCTGCCCGCGGCGCGCGCGCCCGAGGACGCGGTCGCGCGGACGGAGGCGGACTGGCACGCGTGGAGCGCCGACTGCAAGTATGCGGGCGACTACCGGCCGCTCGTCATGCGCTCGCTCGTCACGCTCAACGCCCTGACGTATCCGCCGACGGGCGGGATCGTCGCCGCGCCGACGACCTCGCTGCCCGAGACGATCGGCGGCGTGCGCAACTGGGACTACCGCTACTGCTGGCTACGCGACGCGACGTTCACGCTCTACTCGTTGATGGGCGCGGGCGAACGGGCTTCCGCCGAGCGCTGGCGCCGGTGGCTGCTGCGCGCGATCGCGGGCGACCCGCGCCAGCTGCAGATCGTGTACGGCCTCCTCGGGCAGCGCCGGATTCCCGAGAGCGACCTCGATTGGCTCGGCGGCTACGAGGGCTCCAAGCCCGTGCGGCTCGGCAACGGCGCGGACGGTCAGTTCCAGCTCGACGTGTACGGCGAGGTCGTCGATCTGCTCTTCCACGCCCGGCGCCTCGGGCTGCCCACCGACGAGAACGAGTGGCCGCTCGTCCGCGCGATCGTCTGCGAAGTGGAGCGCCGCTGGCGCGAGCCCGATCGCGGCCTCTGGGAGATGCGCGGCGAGCCGCGCCACTTCACGCACTCGAAGGTCATGGCGTGGGTCGCGCTCGATCGTGCGGTTCGCAGCATCGAGGAGGAGCGCTTCGAAGGTCCGCTCGAGCGGTGGCGCGCCGTCCGGGACGAGATTCACGGCGACGTCTGCGCGCACGGCTACGATCGCGAGCTCGGGTCGTTCGTGCAATCCTATGGTTCCAAAGCGCTCGACGCGAGCTGCCTGCTGCTCGCGCAGGTCGGCTTTGTGTCGGCGGACGATCCGCGGTTCGCCGGGACCGTGGCCGCGATCGTGCGGGAGCTCGACGCCGATGGCTTCGTGCTGCGCTACCGCGCCGAGTCGGCGTCCTCCGATGACCTGCCCGGCCGCGAGGGTGCGTTCCTGGCCTGTAGCTTCTGGCTCGTCGACGCGCTCGTGCTGCTCGGGCGGCGCGACGAGGCGCGCGCGCTCTTCGAGCGGCTCGCCGCGCTCGTCAACGACGTCGGGCTGCTCAGCGAGGAGTACGACGCGCCGTCGAAGCGCCTCGTCGGAAACTTCCCGCAGGCCTTCTCGCACGTCGGCCTCATCAACAGCGCCTTCAACCTCGCGCACGCGAGCGGTCCGGCCGTCAAACGCGCGACGTAGCCCGCTCGGGCAGCGCGGCGAGCGCCGCCAGGACGTCGGCCGGTGCGATCTCCGCGAGGCCCGGATCGAGCGCGTCGCCGTGCGGATCGCCGAGGTGCCCCGTCCACAGCACGCGATGAATCGGTCGCGCCGGAGGGCCCCACGCCGCGGGCGCGACCGGGCCGAAGAGCAGGACTGACGGCACGCCGTAGGCCGAGGCGAGGTGACCGACGCCCGTGTCGCCGCAGACGACGCGCCGCGCGCCCGCCACGAGCGCCGCGAGCTCGAGGAGCCCCGTGCGGCCGGCGAGCACGTCGCCCGCGGGAACGCCCGCGAGCGCGGCCGTCGCATGCGCACGCTCGGCGTCCGCCGGGCCGCCCGAGAGGACGACGCGCTCGCCCGCGGCCCGCAGCGCGGCGGCGACGCGCGCGAAGCGCTCGATGGGCCAGCGCCGGGAGGCGCTCGCCGCGCCGACGTGCACGACGGTCGCGTCCGGCGCGGGCGACGAGATCTCCGGCACGGTGAGCTCGAGCCGGGCGGGGTCGCTCGGGACGCCCGCATCCGCAAGCATGCGGCACCAGCGCGCCACCTCGTGCTCGTCCGCGCGCCACGCCGCGCCACCGAGGGACTCGGGTACGAGCGGGTTCGCGAACGCGATGAGCCGCCGCGTGCCGCTCGCGACGAGGATGCGCTGGCTCGCCGGGCCGCGGCCATGCAGGTCGACGCCGAGCTCCGCGCCGCGGAGCTCCGGGCCCAGCGGTGCGAGCGGTTCGGCCGGGACCAGCGCCTCGAAGGTCGACCCGAGCAGCGGGATCAGCGGCGCGAGTATCGCGGGTGCCGCGAGCAGCCGGCGGTGCTCCGGGAAGGCCCGGGCGAGGGCGCGATAGGCCGGGACGCCCGTGAGGAAATCCCCGAGGCCGAGCGGCCGCAGGACGACGAGGCGCGGTCGACTCAGCTCGTGCGACCGATCGGGAGCTCGAGCTGCACGATCGCACCGTACACGTCGACGCTCTCGGCGGCGATGCGCGACCAGTCGTAGCGCGCGCGCGCTCGCTCCGCAGCCGCGCGGCCGAGGCGTCGGCGTGCGGCGGGATCGTCGCGAAGCGCCCGCAGGACCGCGCCGAGCCGCTCCGCGTCGCGCGGCGGTACGTGCGCGCCCGTCATCCCGTCGACGACCGTGTCGACGAGGCCGCCGACGGTCGACGTTACGACCGGCACGCCGCATGCCATCGCCTCGAGCGCGACCATCCCGAAGGGCTCGTACCACGGCGTGCAGACCACGACGTCCGCGGAGCGCAGCAGCACGGGGACCGCCTCGCGTCCGACCGAGCCGCGCAGGTCGATCCGGTCGCGAATGCCGAGCTCGCGCGCGAGCGCTTCGAGCCGCCGCGCGTCGGGGTCGTTCGCGATGCCACCCGGCGCACCGCCGGCGACGACGAGCTCGGCCCCGGCGACGCCGACGAGGGCGCGCAGGAGGTCGTCTGTCCCCTTGCGCTCGACGAGCCTGCCGAGCGAGACGATGCGAAACGGCGCGCCGCCGGGCGCCCGCGTCTCGCGCGGACCATGCGGCGTAAACCGCGCGAGATCGACGCCGCAGGGGACGATCGCGACCCGGCCGACGGGCGCGCCCATGCGCGTGAGCCGGAATGCCTCGGCGCTCGACGTCGCGACGATGCGATCGACTCCGCGTGCGATGCGGCGCTCCTCGACGATGCGATTCGCGGGACTCGTGTCGGCGCTACCCTGTTGCTCCCGTTTCTCCTCACCGAGGGCATGGAACGTCGCGACCGTGGGAATTCCGAGCGGAAGAGCCGCCGCCATCGTCGCGACGGCGGACATCCAGAAGTGCGCGTGGGCGACGTCGGGGGGGTCCCGCCGCCACGCGCGCGTGAGCTCGAACGCCAGCTGCGGCACGTAGGCCACGATGTCGTCCTTCGGAATCGGTCCGCGCGGCCCGGCGACGATCCGCTCGACGTCAACGCCCGTGCCGAGCGGCTCGCGGGCGGGCGACCGCAGGTCGTCGCGCCGGGTGTAGACCGTTACGCGATGGCCGAGCCGGCCGAGCGCGAGGGCGAGCTCACGAACGTGGACGTTCTGACCGCCGGCGTCGACGCCGCCGGGTGCGGCGAGCGGGCTCGCATGCTCCGAGACGAGCGCGATCCTCACGAGGCGGCATCCGCGAGCAACGTATCCCAGTCGCGCAGGAAGCGCGCGAGGCCGTATCGGCCGAGGGCGTGACTGCGAGCCGCGCGACCCATCTCGCGCGCGCGCTCGGGTTCGGCGAGCAGATCGGCCGCCCGCCGGACGAGCCGGTCGACGTCGGTCGAGAGATAGCCCGCCTCGGCCGGCACCGCGTCGTGCGCCTCGGTCGTCGCGAGGCCAACGACGGGCATCCCGAGTTGCATCGCCTCGATGAGCGAGAGCCCGAGCGATGTCCAGCGCATCGGGTGTAGGTAGACGCGGCGCCGCGCCATCTTGCGATGCAACTCGCTCTGACGCAGATTCTCGTAGCCGCCGAAACGACCGGCATCCATTCCGAACAAGTCCCACGGTACGACGCTCGTGAAACGGGGCAGCACGTCGAAACCCACGGTTCGGCCGCGCCGGGCGCCCTCGTTGATCGCGACGGCCGCGCGCGGAAGTTCACCGCTATAGCGATAGCCCGGATCGACGATGCCGTGCTCGATCACACGCGTCGGCGTGGTTCCAGATTGATAGAAGAGCGCGTTGAAGTGTGTGACGTGGCAGAGCGTGAGGTCCGGCCGGTCGGCGGCCGGATGGCGCATGTCGTCGACGCTGCCCTGCGGCGCGTCGTGCTCGAGGTAGACGGCCGGAACGTCTGTACCGGGCGTGCGGCCGAGCCATGCGCGCACGAGTCCGTCGAGCTCGCTGGGTCGCTGCATCACGACGACGTCGACGGCGAGATCGCGCGCCTCCTCGCGCGTCACCTCGATCGCGCTCGCGGGCCAGTCCCACGTTCGCGCGCGGCCGCGACCGTCGGGCCCCCGCTCGGCGTCGACCGGCAGGTAATAGCGATGCGCGCCCTGCACGAACGCCGTCGTCCACGAGCCGTGCACGTGCCACAAAAAGACGTTCACCGCGAAAGCATCGGGGCCGGCACCGCGAGCAGTCCGTCGAGCGCCGCGAGGACGTCCTCGACCGAGACGGCGTCGAGACAGATCTGCGCGGGCAGCGGGCAGATCTTCGCGCGGCAACCGGCGCACGGCACCGACTGATCGCCGAGCAGCGCGTGCGGGACGCGCCACGGCCGGAAGCGCGACGCGGGGATCGTCGGCGGGAAGAGCGAGACGGTCGGCGTGCCGACGGCTGCGGCGACGTGCGCGGCACCCGTATTCCCGACGACGATCGCGCGCGCCGCGGCAATCGTTCCGGCGAGCTGCGCGAAGGTGGTCCCGCCGCTGCGATCCTCGGCGTCGTCGCCCGCAACGTAGGCGCAGAGTTCGCGTTCGGCCGCGCCGCCGGTGACGACGACGCGCGTGCCGCGCGCGTGCAGCGCAGCCACGAGTGCCCGATTGCGCGCGGGCGACCACGCCCGGGCGGGGACGGTCGCCCCCGGATGCACGACGACGTACGACTCGGGGCCCCCGACGGCGACGGGCTCGACGCGCATCTGCAAGCCGCGGTCGTCGTGCGGCGGCAGCGGGAAGCCTGCCGCGCGCGCGAGCCCCAGCGCCCGCTCGACCTCGTGGACGTCGTCGCCCGTGCGATGGCGCAGGTCGAGCAGCGAGCCCGGATAGTCCACGGAGATCGCGCCGAGCCACGGTATGCCCGCGAGGCGCAGCACGAGCGCCATCGGCAGCGGTGATTGATGGAACGACGTGAAGATCAGCGCGCGATCGAAGCGTCTTGCGCGCAGCTCCGCCGTGAGCGCGGCGATCTGCGCGGGATCGACCGCCGGCGCGTCGGCGGCGATCCACGGCGCCGGGGCGACGAGCACCGCATCGACGCCGGGAAGCGTCCGCGCCGCCGCGGCGCCCGCCGGCGCGCAGAGCAACGTCAGTCGCTCCGCCCCGGCGCGCATCGCGCGCAGCGCCGGCCCTGCGAGCAGCACGTCGCCGCACGAATCCTGGCGAACCGCAAGAAGATTCATGACCGTAGCATTTCGTCGACGGCCGCCGCGAGCGAGCGCGCGACGACCGGCGCGGCGTCGATCTCCGCGCGCAGCGTCACGGCGTCCGGCACGAGGATCGCGCGCGCGCCGGCGCGGCGCGCCGCCTCGCAGTCCGAGCCGATGTCGCCGACGACGACGCAGTCTTCGGGCGAGACGCTGAGCCGCTCCGCCGCTGCGAGCACGAGTCCCGGCGCGGGTTTGCGGCACGCGCACGCCGCATCCGAGCGGTGCGTGCACGCGAGCACGACGTCGAAGGGGCCGAGCAGCTCCTCCACGCGCGCGTGAATCGCCGCAAGCTCGTGTGGGGCGAGCGCGCCCTCGCCGACGCGGCTCTGATTCGTGACGATCCCGACGAGCGTGCCCCGCGCACGCAGCCGGTCGAGCGCCGCGCGGGCGCCCGCGATCGGCACGACGCCGGCCGCGACACGGTTGTGCGGCGCGTCGACGACGAGCGTGCCGTCGCGATCGAAGAGGACGGCGGCGGGGGTCGGCTGCGGCGCGCGCGCCGCGTCCGCGAGCGTCGCGCGCAGCCGCAGCCGCGCCCCGATGCGCGCGCGCACGGCCGCGAACGGAATGGCGACGCTCGTCGCCGCCATCGTCGCGACCTCGCACGCGTCGCGCGGCCCAGGCGCGATCCGCCTTAGCGCGAAGCGCGCCGACAACGCGAGCCAGGCCGCGCCCGCGCCGAGCGCAAGCGCGGCCGCGGCGACCGTCGCGACGTGCCCGGCGATCGCGCCGCGCGGCGCGGCGGCGCGCGCGTACCAGTCCGAGCCGTGCAACGCCGTCATCAGCACGTCGTCGGCGTTCCCCGCCTGCTGGTGCACCGAGCTCCACAGGCCCGCCGCACGCACGGGATGCACGACGCCGCGCGTCCCGGCTGCAAGCGCGAAGCCGGCGCCCGCGAGCCGGAGCGCGAGGTCGGCATCCTCGCGGAACGCGCGCGGAAAGCGCTCGTCGAAGCCGCCGACGCGCGCGAGCGCGACCCGGCGAAACGCGGCATCGGCCGTGATCCAGCGGGCGGTCGCGAGCCCGCCGACGTTGCGTTCGCGATCGGTCGGCCGCCGGTGCGCGGGTAGCGGAACGGCGACGCGGCCATAGCTTCCCGCGGCCTCCGGCGAGAGCGCCGCGAGATCCGCCGCGAGCCCGGCGAACCATGCGGGCCCGACCTCGACGTCGTCGTCGAGGAATGCGATCCACGGCGCGCGCGCCGCGCGCCAGCCGTCGTTGCGCGCGGCGGCCGGGCCCGCGGCGCGGCCGCGCATCACGACGATGCGCGCGCGCAGATCGTCGTCGGCTCCTGCGAGCGAGAGCGGCGTGCGCGGCGCGCGGCGATCGTCGACGAGCCGCACTTCGGTCGGGCGCGGCCCGCGCGCGGTCGAGAGCGAGCGCAGGAGCGCGGCGAGCGAGTCGCGGCCGAGCGTCGGAACGACGAGCGCGATCACGTTGCGGGCGCGGGCTGCGCGCGCAGGCGTTCGCGAAAATCGTCGCGGACGACGAGATACGGCCCGAGCGCGAGCACGTCGATCGGCGCCGAGCCGAACACCTCGAGCGCGTCGGCCGGCGAATCGACCATCGGCCGGCCGGCCGTGTTGAACGACGTGTTGATGACGACGGGAGCACCTGTGAGCGCGCCGACGCCCTCGAGCATGCGCGCCGTCAGCGGATCCGTCCGGCGATCGACCGTCTGCGCGCGCGCCGTGCCGTCCACGTGCGTCACGGCCGGCAGTCTCCCGCGCCACGTGGGTTGGAGCTCGTGCACGAAGAGCATGTACGGGCTCGGCAGCGGCCCGGCGAAGATCTCCGGCGCGCGCTCGAGCAGCGTCATCGGGGCGACCGGCCGGAACTGCTCGCGACCCTTGACGTCGTTGAGCCGTTCGACGTTCGCGGCGACGCCGGGATTCGCGAGCAGCGAGCGGTTCCCGAGCGCGCGCGGTCCGAACTCGCTGCGGCCCTGGAACCACGCGACGACGCCGTCGGCGGCGATCGCGCGCGCGACCTCCGCCGCGACGTCGGCCGGCTCGTCGTACCGCACGCGCGCGTTCTCGAGCGCCGCGCGCAGCTCGGCCGGGGACCACTCGCGCCCGAGCGCCGCGCTCGGCATCGGCACGACGCGGTCGCCGAGCTCCTCGGCGACGTAGCAGGCCGCGCCGAGCGCCGTGCCCGCATCGCCCGCCGCGGGCTGAATCCAGACGCGCTCGAAGCCGGCGCCGTTCGCGATCGCGCTGTTCGCGACGACGTTGAGCGCGACGCCGCCCGCGAGCACGAGCGCGGTCGCACCCGTCGCCGCGCGCAGCTCGACGGCGAGCGCGAGCAGCGTCTCTTGCAGCAGCGTCTGCACGCTCGCGGCGAGGTCGGCGTGGGCGTCCTCGAACGGTGCGCCCGCCGCGCGGCGCGGCACGAAGCGCGCGAGATCCGTCGCGCGCGCGACGTAGCCGCCGCCGGGCGTCGCGTGCATCGTCGCGCGCAGGTCGCCTGCGAAGCGCGGCGTGCCGTACGACGCCAGCGCCATCACCTTGTACTCATCGGAGCTGCGATGGAAGCCGAGATGCTCCGTGAGCTCCTCGTAGCGCAGCCCGAGCGAGTCGGGCAGCTCGACGCGCGCGTGCTCGATGAAGCGGCCGTCGCGGCTCTCGCCCGAGAGATACGACGTCGTCTCGCCGCGGCCGTCGGCGACCATGACGGCGCACGACCGTTCGGGCCCAGCGAGATAGGCCGACGCGGCGTGCGCGAGATGATGGCGCACGAAGCGCACCTTCGCGACGTCGATCCCCGGCAGGGCGTCGGCCAGAAAGCTCGGCGCGCGGCGCACGAAGAAGGTCCGCATCGGTTCGAACTCCGACGCCGTCATGTCGCTCGCGTCGAAGGCGAGCTCGGGATCGTACGAGTACGCGATCGCGTCGAGCTCGCTCGGCGCGAGCCCGGCGCGCGCCAAACAGAAGCGCGCGGCCTCGATCGGCAGCTCCCACGTCGAAAACGGCACGCACGGTTTGCCATGCTTGCGTCGTGAGAAACGTTCCTCTTCGGCCGCGGCGACGATGTGGCCGTCGACGACGATCGCCGCCGACGGATCGTGGAAGACCGCGTTGATCCCGAGGACGTTCATCGTCCGTGCATAGCCGAGCGGTTCGAACTCAAACGTGCTCCTTCCCTACTATGATGCGTCTCGCGAGCGACGACCAGGCGTCCTCCTCGAACGTCGAGAAACCGCGCGCATGCGCCGCAACGCAGCAGCTCTCATCGTGTTCGCGATTCTCGCGGCGACCGCGATTCGGGCGCCCGAGCTCGGCGCGGGCGGCGTGTTCGCACTCCTCTTGGCAGCGCTCGCGGCGTTTTATGCGGTGTCTCCGTACGATTCGGTCATCGAGCAGCGCCTTGCCTACGCGACGCTCGCGGGTGAGGTCCGAGCGCTCCTGCGCGAGATCGCCGAGCGCGACGCGGCGACCGCGGTGCGCGCGAGTCGCCGGCTCGCCGAGCGCCAGCTGGAAGCCGGCGCGCCCCGCCGTGCCGAGGAATTCGTCCTGGACGCGATAGCCCGCGACGCCCGTCGTTGACCGAACCGAAGACGATCTTCGTCATCCAGGGCTCGCACCTCCTCACCGATTATTTCGCTCACGGCGACGGCTTGGTCGCCTGGGGCTTCATCGAAGCCCTCGCGGCGCGCGGCCATACGCTCCACGTCGCTGCGCCGATCATCGATGTCGCCGGGCGCATTCCGGACGGGGTCTCGCTGTACCGAGTGGCGAGCGCCGGTCTCGGTCCCGTCGGGGACGCGATCGATTACATGCTGCGCATTCGTTCGCTGTTCCGCAACATCTCGCGGCGATCGCGAATCGATGTCGCGCATCAGCTCAATCCGGTCGCGCGCGGCCTGAGCCTCGCACTCGTCGGCTGCGACGTCCCGATCGTGCTCGGGACCTTCGTGGGTGATTGGCCGGTGACGGCGTCGCGCCGAGACCGCGTCGTCGGTCTGGCGAAAGACGTCATCGACATCGCGCAGCAGAGTCTCGCGGACGCCGTCGTGCTCGCAACCCCGCACGCGCTCGCGCGATTACCGCTCGCGAGCTCGATCGAAGATCGAACGCACTTCGTCCAGCACGGCGTCGATACGGCGCTGTACCATCCGGCGGCGTTGCCCGGCGATCCGCCGCACGTCGATGGCGGCGTGCTCATGCTCGGCTCGCTGCAGTGGAAGAAGGGCATCCGGTCCATGGTCGACGCCTTCGCGTTACTCGCCGCGCGGGTACCGACTGCGACGCTGATGATCATCGGCGATGGTGGCGAGGAAGACGACATGCGGCGCTGGCTTCACGAACTGGGGGTCGCTCATCGCGCGCGCTTCTTGGGACGCATGTCGCGTGACGATGTCGCGCGTTGGATTCGGGCTGCGGACGTTCTCTGCGCGCCGTCGCTCGGCGAACCCTACGGTCAGAACGTGCTCGAGGCGATGGCGACGGGCAAGCCCGTGGTGACGTCGACGCTCGGCGGACATCCCTTCGTCGCCGGTCCGGAGGCGGGAGCCCGCGTCGATTCGGCCGATCCCGCCGCGATCGCGGATGCGCTCGAAGCGCTGCTGGTCGATCGCGAGCGCGCGCGACGCATCGGCGCGCAGAATCGCGAGACGATCGAAGCGCGCAACGCGTGGCCGGTCGTTGCCGCCGAGCTCGATGCGGTCTATGACGCCGCAATCGCGCGCCACGCCGCGCTGCGCTCCGCTAATGGAGCAGCCCCGAAGCGACGTTGACGCCGAGCGCGATGATCGCCGTGTTGTAGGCGAACGAGATGAGCGCGTGGACGAGGGTTTCGCTGCGCAGCCGGCGTTCGGTGATCGAGACGTCGGAGACTTGGAACGTCATGCCGATGACGAAGCTGTAGTACGCGAAATCGTAGTCGCTCGGCGGGCTCGACCCGGGAAACGTGAGACCGCCCGCGTCGCGGCCGTCGCCCGTCTGATAGTAGAGGTGAGCGTAGCGCAATGCGTATGTCGTGTGGATCAGCGTCCAGCCCGTGATGACGGCGGCAATTCCCGCGAGCGCCTCGACGATCTTCCCCGATCCGTGCGCGGAGGAGAGATCGTGGCCGAGCACCGAGACGGCGGCGGCGAGGCCCGCGAATCCGGAGATCAGCACGATTCCGAAGCCGATCGTGCGGCCAGGATCCTCGGCGGCCGCTTTACGGCGCGTCAGATCGGGATCCCGGTGAAACGCGAGGCCAAAGTAGAGCGCGATGAGCACGCTCGCCGCGGTATCGAACGCCGCGACGAAGCGCAGCTGGCCCTGTAGCCCCGGCGGCGCGAGCAGCACGACCGCGAAAAACGCGGCGATGGCCGCGCTGAAGAAGACGATGCGGCGCATGACCGCAGATGGCGCCGCCGCGCGGCCGCGCTCCTGCGCATGTTTCGCGCGCGCGCTCGTCGGAAACGGCTCCGCACGTGACGACGTCCGATCCCCCCGGCTCAAATTCGCGCGACGACCCGCCGCTCGAGCAACTGCTCGACGACGTCGGCGAGGCGATTCGCGAGGGCCGTTTCGGCCGAAGCCTCGCGCTTCTCGCGAGCGGCGCGAGCGCGATCAGCGGCCTCGAAGTCGCCTACGAACATTACACCGGAAGCTACAGCAACCGGATCATGTACACGCCCGTCATCCTGAGCGCGGGGCTCGCGGGTGCGGGCGTCTGGGGTGCTTTGGACCGCCGCGCCGCGACGACGGTGTTGCGCGGGATGTCCGCGATCACGCTCGTCGATTCGTGCGTCGGCTTTTACTTTCATATCCGCGGGATCGCGCGTAAGCCTGGTGGCTGGCGGCTTCCGATCACGAATATCGTGATGGGGCCGCCGATCTTCTCGCCGTTGCTCTTCGGCATCAGCGCGTATCTCGGGCTCATCGCCTCGTTCTTACGGCGCGAGAACGAACGTCCAGCCGACCCGGCCGACGATCGTGCCGCGCTCGACACCGGCTACGCGAAATGGCTGCCGCCCGCGACTGGCCGTCATCTGCTCTCGTTCGAGCAGGACGTGCGCGAGGGCCGCTTCCAGAGGCATCTGCTGATCGCGACCGCCGTGACGGCCGGGCTCAGCGGCTTCGAGGCGTGGTACTCGCACTACAAAGATGCCTTCAAGTATTGGGTGCAGTGGACGCCCGTCGCGATCGCGCCGGTGCTCGCGGGCGTCAGCCTCGCCGCGCTCCGCGATAAGCGATTGGCCCGCACCGTCGTCCCGGCCGTTTCGGTGATCGCCGGAATCGACGCGGGCGTCGGCGTTTATTTCCATGCACGCGGCATTCTCCGCCGCCCGGGCGGCTTCAAGCACCTGCCCTACAACATCATGTATGGACCGCCGATTTTTGCGCCGATGCTCTTCGGCGCATCGGCGATGTTCGGCATCCTCGCGAGCCTACTCCGGAGATCTACGTGAGCGAACCAATCCCGCATCCTCCCGTCGTCGATCCGGAGACGGGCGTACCGCTCGCACCGCGCGCGAAGCCCGGCTACTACGGCACGTTCGACGTCCTGTCGCAGCAGAAGTTCTGGGACGCGAAGACGCGCTCGGTCGTGGTCGATCGCGTCGAGAACGTGCCGGCGCTCCGGCATTTCGACGAGGGCGCCGCGAACTTTTGGTACGCCGTGTTCGAGCAGCTCATCCCGCAGAGCGATCGAACGCCCGAGCGTCGCATTCCGATCCTGCCGCGCGTCGACGAGCGGCTCTTCGAAGGCAAGGGTCCGGGCTATCGCTTCGCCGACATGCCGCACGACGCGAAGGCGTACGAGCTTGGTCGCGAGGCGATCGACGCGGAAGCGAGCGAGCTCGGCGGCGCGCCGTTCCTCCAGCTCGATCCACTGCGGCAGAGCCAGACGCTCGAGCGCATCCATGCGGGAAAGCCGCAAGCCGCGCCCGAGATCTGGGAGCGCATGGGCATCAAGAATTTTTGGTCGCTGATCCTCAACGACGCCGTCGAGGCGTATTACGCTCACCCGTGGAGTTGGGACGAAATCGGGTTCGGCGGGCCGGCGTATCCCCGCGGGTACATCAGGCTCGAAGAAGGCCAGCCGGAGCCGTGGGAGGCGACGGAAAAGCCGTACGCGTGGGCACCGCCGCCGGGCATCGTCTCGGGTGAGACGCAGGCCGCGAAGTGAAGGCGCCGGTCCTCGGCGAGTTCACGCCGCCGCCGGCGAGCGCGCCGCACATTCTCGGGCCGATACAAGAGATCCACGCGCCGATGCGTCGGTTTGCGCCGAACGATATCGTCGATTACGCGATCGTCGGCGTCGGCTCGGGTGGCGGCGTCATCATGCAGCGCCTCGCGCGCGCGGGTTTCGACGTCATCGGCTTCGAGGCGGGTCCGTTTTGGGATACCGAGCGCGATTGGGTCAGCGACGAGTCGGGCTCGCACGGCTTATACTGGACGGGCCGGCGCGTCACGGGCGGCGAGACGCCGCTCGCGCTCGGCTCGAACAATTGCGGTCGCGGCGTCGGCGGTGGTTCCGTGCATTGGGCATCGTTCTGCCCGCGGCTGCACCCCTCGGATTTCGAGGTCCACACGCTCGATGGCGTCGGCACCGACTGGCCGCTTACGTACGACGACGTCTTGCCCTACTACGAGCAACTCGAGCTCGAGATGCCCGTTTCGGGCCCGGCGTATTATCCGTGGGGCCGGCCGCACGGCTATCCGTACGGGCCGCACCCGATGGGCGGCGCCGGCAACGCGCTGATCCGCGGCTGTTCCGCGCTCGACATTCCGATTTCCATCGGCGGCCCGGTCGCGATCACCGCGGGTTCGCACGGCAGCCGGCCGCACTGCATCTATCGTGGGTTCTGCATTCAGGGCTGCAAGGTCGGCGCGAAGGCGAGCACGCTCGTGACGCACGTGCCCGACGCGATCGAGCGCGGCGCGGAGATCCGCTCGCTCTCGATGGTCACGCGGATCTCGATCGGCGCGGACAACCGCGCGGACGGCGTGTTCTACAAGGATCTCGAAGGCAAGGAATACTTCCAGCGCGCGCGTGCCGTCATCGTCGCCGGGTATGCGATCGAGACGCCGCGCCTGTTACTCAACTCCGCATGCGCGGGCTATGAGCAGGGCCTCGCCAACTCGAGCGGCACCGTCGGCCGCTATCTGATGGCGCAAATCGGCAACGTCATCGCGGGCCGATTCGATCAGCCGGTTCGGCAGTATAAGGCACCGCCGGCGGGCGCGCTCACCGAGGAATTCTACGAGACCGACCCCCGGAACGACTTCGCGCGCGGTTTCGCGATCCAGACCGTCGGCCCGCTGCCCATCGCCTGGGCCAAACAAGTCGCCGCGGCCAAGGACGTCTGGGGCTGGAACATGCGCAAAGAGATGATGGATTACAACCACTGGGCGGCGTTCGGGCTGCTCGGCGAGATCCTGCCGTGGCACGACAACACGGTCACGCTCGATGCGGAGCGCGATCGGTTCGGCCTGCCGATCGCGAACGTCACGTTCGCGATGCACGAGAACGATCTCAAACTTCGCGCCGCGGGCGTCGAGAAGACGAAGGAAATCATGTCCGCCGCGGGCGCGACTCAGGTCACGCAAGAGCCGCGCTTCGCGCATCTCGTCGGCGGCGCGCGGATGGGCAGCGACGGCGCGACGTCAGTTTGCGACAAGTTCGGCCGCACGCACGACATCGCGAACCTCTTCATCTGCGACGGTAGCGTCTTCCCGACGCAGGGATCCGCAAACCCCGGGCTCACGATCCAGGCGCTCGCGGCGCGGGCCGCCGACTATCTCGTCACCCAAGGTACGACGGTCTTCACCTCCGATAAGCGCAGCCTGGCGGAGCCGACGCTTCGGAAGTCGCTCGCGCCGCCGGAGACCTGGGGGCACGGAGTCCCGCGTCTGAAATAAAACGAATCAGGTGATGATCCGTAGCGCACGTGTCCTCATTCTCGCGCTCTGCGCCGTCGCGCTTCGTACGAGCTACGCAACCGCCGCCGAAGTCGACGTAGGTGGTGAGGCGCTCGCGATCACCGGCACGCACACGGGGCTCTTCGGAGATACGCTGCATGGCGTGGTACCGGGAGCGCTCGTTGAAGTCGAGGCGCATGCGGGGCGGGCGGGCATCCGACTCGAGACGTTGCCCGTCGCGGTAACCGTTCCCGCGGGCGGCCGGGGGAGCTTCGGAGCGTCGAACATCGGGCTCGCGCTCTTCAACGGCGAGTTCACGGGCGACCTGATCCGGGGCGGCGCACTCCGCGTCGGCCTCGGCGGCCAAATCGTCGACCTCCGGAATTACGATGGAACGAACGGGGAGCGAGAATCGGCGCGCGCGTCGGGCGTGAGTTACGTCGTTGCGAGCGACGTCCCGGTCGGTCGCGGCCGCGCGATCTACGCGCGGCTCTCGCTCATCCCGAACGTGCGCGCGCGACTGTTGCGTTTTCTTGACGACGGCGTCGCGCTGGCTCCGGTCTCCGAGGTCGGAGCGGAGACGGACGCGTCGCTCGGCTACGAGTGGACTTCGCCGAGGGTGCGCTACCGCGCCGGCTTCCGAGGGCTCAACTATTCGACGCGCGACGCTGCGCGCGGTTCGCTCGTCGATCGCAACGTCGGCGGCGGAGTTTTTCTTGAAGTTCTGGCGCGGTTAGGAGGGTAGGCGGTCAGTAGGTTATGAGGCACGGGGAAACGGCTATTTTGCTTCACGCACTTCTTTTAGTTGAAAGTGTCATCTTATGGCTACCAACTACCTGGATAGAAGAGGCCACGATCATTCTTCAATAATGAGGCGGATTGCAATGCTTTCTCGTTGGTTACAGTACGATACTCGAGTCAGCTTCTATGGAAGATCAGCCATCGACTGCTACGGCGTTTCGATGTTTCGTCCGCTACGTGGCTTGATAACAGCCGCATTGGTGGCGACGGGATTTTGTCGCTTGTGGGCTCCTTTGCGATGGGGCGTGATATCCACATAAGCTTATCGACGGTTCGAAGCTTGAACTCGGCTCCGGTGTAAGGATCGATGATCGCGCGCGCTTGGCGGTCTATTCCGACGTGAGCGTCGGTCCGGGTTGCTACTTCGGCGTCGGTATGTACCTCGATGTTCGTGCACCGCAAGAATCGGTGCGCGTATCGAAATCTCGCCAGAGGCGAAGATCATCGGCTATAATCATTCAACCAATCGCATCTCTCCAACATCGACGACTGCTAAAAGAATTATAGTGGCGGTGATGTTTGGATCGGTGCGATTGCGATCGTTCTCGTTGGTGTAACGATTGGAAATGGAGTGATTACAGCAGCGGGGAGCCGTAGTTACTAAAGATATGCCAGCCGTTACGCTTATCGGCGGCGTGCCGGCGCGCCCTATCTAGGACTTACGACACGTTGCTAGTCGCTGACGAGCGGAGCAACGCACGAAGCTTCGCGCTTCTGCGGTAAGTCTCGCGCGGGTGTGCCGCCGACTCTCGCGTGTGGCGCGACGTCATGCGTCACGACTGCGCCCGCAGCTACGAGCGCATTATGTCCGACCGTAACGCCAGGACAGATCGTGGCACCGGCGCCGATCCAAGCGTGATCCTCGATCGTCGTTGGCAAGTTGACGGTATCGTTCAGATCTTCGCCGCAATGATTCGTTGTCAGTATCATAGCGCGCGGACCGATCCTTGACGTTTCTTCCGATTGTTATCGGGGCCCTACCCTGAAAGAAGCAGTCAACATTAACGGCGGAATACGATCCAATTGTGACGTTCGCAGGCCCGTTCGCCGATTGTTGGCCCATACGAGGACGGTATTGTCGACTTCCATGCCGGCAAGCCGTAAGAGCCGGAGTCGGATGCCGACGAATTCATCATATGGTAAAAGTTTCGTAGCAGCAAGAGCGAGTCCCGGCGCGCTTCGAGCGGCCATTCTCATCGCGTGCATGATTCGGCGAGTAAGCATGTGCTATTGTACCATAAATCGGTAACGGCGGCCCTCATTGCTTACGAAGTGACGGATCGCCACCAGATGACGGTTTGGATCGAAGCGGTAATTGCATGTTACCGGACAAACGAAATCGGCTGCGAAGCCGGTCAAGGCGTTCGAACGTGGCAACGTCGAGGCCCAGGACCGTGCGAGTAATGTTACGCCAGAGATATTTTCGTTGGTGCTGAAAGAAAGATGTGGTAGTAAAAAAATCGTCGCGCTCGCCGATACGCCTGGCTGCCGAGATGGCGGTTCGGTGCAAGTCTCCGATTCGCAACGGCCGGACCGAGTGATGGTGATCGCTCGGATATAGATCGTCCCATAACGCCATCGCTGACACGGGCGATTCGCCTGCGAACAGCGAATCGGCATTTGCGCTCGCGATTCCGCGCTCCGTCGCAAGGAAGTTCTCGAACGAGGCGGTCAGGTTCCGGTCGTGTTGGCGATAGAAGGCGAGCCGGTTGGGGAGATTGGCGAGCGGGCCGATCCGTGCGAGGCGGAGCCAAAGGTCCTGATCGATGCCGCGCGGTCGATCGCGGAAATTTCCTGCGGCGAGCGCCGCGCTCTTGCGGAAGAGCATGGTCGAGGCGCAGAAGCAGCATTTCCAATGCGTGCGCCAACGGATCTCGGCATCGTCGAGCGGATGATACCAACGTGCGTCCATGGGCGTGCCGAACTGGTCAATGATGTCGACCTGCCCGCCTACGGCGACGAGGCTTGGGCTCGAGCGCATGGCTGCGACGCCGAGCGCGAGCCGTTGCGGCACGAGGATGTCGTCGGCATCGAGGTACGCGCATAGCTCATTTCGCGCGTTGATCACGAGTGCGGCGCGCGACTCGCCGAGCGCTAGCGGAGCTTCATCGATGATGCGCCCCGCGATGCGATTCGGAATCCACTCGCGCAAAAGCTCGATCGTGCCGTCGGTCGACCCGTTGTCCCACACGTCGAGCTCGAAATTTCCGTAGGACTGCTCGGCGACCGAACGCAAGGTCTCGTGCAGATACGGGAGCCCGTTTCTGACGGCCATGAGGATCGAAACGCGTGAGTTGGACAGATCGGTCACTCCTAGTAACTTCCGGTGACGCCTTGAACGATTCTTCGGCGGGAAACGATCCAAAGTATCGTGTCTGCTTCGTCGATCAGGCAGGCGACGTGGTCGGCGGGGCTGAGAAGACCCTTGCGGCGCTCGTGCCGCATCTGGCGACGCGATACGAGCTGCAAGCGATCCTCTTCGAGGAGGGCGGCTTCGCCGGCGAACTGCGCGCCGCGGGCGTCGCCGTCACCGTCGTGCCGCTTGCGGCTGTGCAGGGCGGGACGCGCGAGAAGATCGGTCTCAGCACGGTCCTCGCGGTTCCGTCTGCGGTATGGCGCGTCGCACAGACGCTCCGCCGGCTTCGGCCCGACGTCGTCTATACGCATTCGATGAAGGCACACGTCATCGGCGCGGTCGCAGCCCGGCTCGCGCGCGTCCCGTGCGTCATTCATCTCCACGATCGGATCGAGGGCGTGGGCCTGCGCCTCTTGCGCCTTGCGGCCAAGATCGGTTCTCGTGAGCGTATCAGCTGCTCGCGCGCCGTCGCCGCTGCCATTGGCTTGCCGAGAACCACGGCGATCTACGGCCCGGTCGAGCTTCCGTCGCTTGCCGGCATGCCGTCGCGAGCGGAGGCACGCGAGCGCCTCGGGCTCGAGCAAACCCGGCCGCTCGTCGCGATCGTCGGCCGGATCAATCGCTGGAAGGGACACGATCGCTTCCTGCGGATTGCCGCGCGGGTCGTTGCGCAGACGCCGGCCTCCTTCGCAATCGTCGGCGCGCCCGTCTTTCGCGATGCGGATTTCGTGCCGGAGCTCGAGGCGTTGGTTATGGAGCTCGGGCTCGAACCATACGTCACGTTCGTGCCATGGGTCGACGACGTGCCGACGCTCCTACGCGCGATCGACGTCAATGTGAACTGCTCGACCCGCGAACCGTTCGGTCGCTCGATCGTTGAGGCGGCGGCCGTCGAGACCGTGTCGGTTTGCTTCGACGACGCGGGCGTCGCGGAAACGATCGACGATGGCGTGAACGGCCGAGTCGTTCCGGCGGGCGACGAAGCGGCGGCTTCGACTGCGATCGTCGGGCTGCTGGACGACCGCTCGGGCCGCAGAGCCATGGAGGTGAGGGCGCGCGATCGAGCCGCTCAATTTTCGGCCAAGCTCATCGCGGCGCAGACAGCGGTCGTTCTCGATCGCGCAATTGCCGAGCGAACGGGCGTGAGGCGTTTGTCGAACGTCTAGCCCAGATAGTATTTCGTGAGGTCTGCTTCGTACCTATCTCCATACAGTTGCTCGACGAGGCGCCTCGCTTCGAGTCCGATTCGATCGCGTAACGCCGCGTCGTCGCGAAGGCGTGAGATGAGGGCGAGCGCCTCGCTCTGCTCGTCGAATAGAAAGCCGTTCACGCCGTGCGTAATGTAGCGGGCATACCCGCCGGCTCGATGGGCGACGACCGGCAGCCCGCATGCGAGCGCTTCGAAAATGACCCGGCCGTACGGCTCGGGCCAATCCTCATGCGTCCGATAATAGAAACAATCGAGACTCCGCAGGAATGAGCCGGCCTCTTCGGCGGATGGTGGCAGGAGTTCCACGGTCGAGCTCGGCCGTAAGCGGTCCTGGATGCTCATACCTCCCATGAGCCGTACGCGGACGTTGCAATCGGTCAGCTCATCATACAAGCCGGCATCGTTCAAGAAGTGCTTCTCGGGTCGATCGCGCGTCAAGCGCCCGACGGTGAACGGGCGCACCTTATGTTGGGTGGCCGGGCATCGCGGTGAGAAGCGTTCGATATCGATGGGCGAAATCTCGACGACTCCTCGAGCGCCGATCGCTTCCGCGAGCTCGTGCGACGCGTACAGCATGTCGACGGTCGGCAGATGCGGCCATCGAAGCCGCCGAAGATTCCTTCGGAGCAGATCTTCATCGTGCGTATTGTAGAGAACGATGATCCGCTCCGGGCGGGACAGCATTGGCCACCGACCGTAGGAAAAGTACGCGCCGATGAACACAAAGATTCCCGACTTTGGAAACCGCAGCCGTTTTGGCGCGATGACGCTGACCCGGTGACGTCGAGTGATCTCCGCGGCGACCTCGTATTGCGACCAGAGCGTGACATCTGCATTGCGACTGAGCAGCTCGTACAACCTGAGCGTGCGGATCTCGGATCCCGAATCCGCTGACCACAGGGAATTGATGAGGTGAACCCGCTTCCGATTCGTCGCAACCTCGTTGGTCCTCATCGTCGCCCAAGCCAACGTTCGAACCCCTTAGCTTAAGAGCAGGTTATGGGAACCTTAGCAAGCAGTTTTTTGCCTAAGAGATTTTCCCTTCGGTTTTGCGAGACACGCGAAATCAATACAGCGTCTAGCGGCGCACCGCGGGGCCCGATGGTCCAGCAGAGTGGTGTTGCTCTGCACGAGCGGTCCACATATTTGGGGAGGTGAGGGAAGAGATATCCAACGGCAGGAGCCGTTCGAGCCGGCCGGTCAATGTGATGTGCGATGCGACTAGCGATCGTCTCTGATCCGATCGTGCAGCGTGGCGGGGCCGAGCGCATGCTCGAAATCATTGCGAACGCGTTTCCGGAAGCGCCGATCTTCGCGGTCCTGTATTCGCCGACGACTGGGCCCTCGTCGTTCGAAGCGCGGGTCGTTCCATCGTGGCTCAACCGCATCCCGGGAGCGACGCGGCGCCACCGGTTCTTGCTTCCGCTCTACCAGGCGGCGATCGAGAGCTTCGATCTCTCGGGCTATGACGTGATCTTGACGATGCACCACACCGTCGCCAAAGGCGTCTTACGCTCGGCCGAGCAGTTCAATCTCTGCTACTGCCACACGCCGATGAAGGCGCTCTGGGAGCGGCCGTTCGAGGAGCGGCGGACGATGCCGGCACCGGTGCGGCCGCTCATCGATCTCGTGCTGCACGGATTGCGGCTCTGGGATTACGCGACGGTCGGCCGGGTGGATCGCTTCCTCGCGAACAGTTCCACGACGCAACTCCGAATCGCGAAACACTACGGTCGCGAGTCGACGATTCTGCCGCCGCCGATCGATACCGAGCGATTCGCGCTCGGGGACCGTGAGGAGCCCGAGGACTACTATCTCTTCGCGTCGCGACTCGTGCCGTACAAGCGCGTCGACCTCGCAATCGCGGCGACCGCTGCGCTTCGCCGGCGCCTCGTGGTCGTCGGAACGGGCCCGGGTGCCAAAGACGTCTCCGGTTCGCATGTCGACTATCGCGGTCACGTCTCGGACGACGAGCTCGTCCGGCTCATGCAGGGCGCGCGGGCGATGATCTTCCCGGCTTTCGAAGATTTCGGCATGGCGCCCGT